>Ga0115029_1000008_pt1 | contig 263599 bp, 246 predicted proteins | sample SidtaG_3_FD_87297 | JGI IMG/M metagenome (GOLD analysis project Ga0115029, IMG submission 87297) | Marine algal microbial communities from Sidmouth, United Kingdom - Sidmouth_Asex1 metaG | ecosystem: Host-associated > Algae > Red algae > Unclassified | place: Sidmouth, United Kingdom... | reverse complement strand
GTGCCCCAGTCGCCATCGACCTTCGGGCCGTACAACTCGGTCGTCGACGTGTCCAGGAACATGTCACCGTCGACACCGAGGCCGGCGCCAGGGAAGCCTGCGCCCTTGTAGAACGAGATGCCGGCACCGTCGGCGCCGAGCGGCGACGGGTCACCCCAGTCGCCGTCGGTCTTGGGGCCGTACAGCTCCGTTGCTGCGGTGTCGAGGTACATGTCGCCGTCGTCTCCGAGACCGGAGGCGGGTGCGCCGTCGTCCTTGATGAACGCGATGCCGGTGCCGTCGCGGCCGAGCGGCGAGGGATCGCCCCAACCGTCGTCGGTTTTGGGCCCGTAGACGACGAGCGCCTGAGTGTCGAAGTAGGTGTCGCCCACGTCGCCGGTGTCGTCGGAGGGAGGACCATTGGCTCCGATCATGTGCGGGCCGCCATCGATGATCTGCGTGACCTCGGTGACTTCCGTGACTTCGGTGACCTCGGTGAGTTCCGTGACCTCCGTGACCTCCGTGACTTCCGTGACCTCCGTGACTTCGGTGACCTCGGTGACCTCCGTGACTTCGATGATCTCGGGGTTCAGGTTGTGGGGAGGTTCGCCCCAGGCGCCGTCGGTCTTCGGGCCGTACATGTCACCGGTCGACTCGTCGAGGTAGAAGTCGCCGTCGTCGCCGATGAACGACGACGGTGCGCCGTTGCCGGATTCGAGCGAGCCACCGGAGTCGTTGCTCGCAGCGCTGAAGCCCTCGACGGTGCTGAGCGGAACGTAGAAGCCGACGGCGTCGACGACGATGTGCGTGCGACCTTTCTCGTTGAAGACGTCGACCGCGCCGTTGGACCCGAGGCCCGACGTCGCGAAGTTGGGGACGGCCTGGCCAGGGGTCGCGTTGTTCGCCGACGCGTTCGGACGCGTGGAGTCCGAGGGCCACACCGTGATGAACGACGACTCGGACGACGACATCGGCAGCGTCGTGTTGAGCGCGACGCTCGAGGCCTCGAGCGGGATCTCCCCGAGGCCGGCGACCTGGATCGTGCGGGTCTCGCCGGCGGTGAAGGGCCCGGATTCGGTGGCACCGATGCCGTTGCGGGTGTCGAGGAGGCGCAGCGGCTCGATGCCGACGAAGACCTCGACCTCGCTGGCGACGAACGTGCCGTGTGCCTCCGATGCTGCTCCGATCGTGCCGGACGTGATGCCGAACGCGGCGACGGCAGACCCGACGGCCACGACGGCGGCGAGTGCGCGAGTCCGGCGGCTGCGCTGTGAGATCTGGTGGATCGTGGTGGTCTGAATCTTCGTGGGCATCGGCGCCCCTCCCTGCATCTGGATCGGATCGTTTGATGTGTATCGATCGCTCAGAGTGAGAACTTGATCAAGCTTCAGCACGATTGCCAATTGTTCTCCCGAAACAATGGACTTCTCCCCCACTGACGGTAGTGATGTCACTTCTTTGGCACACGCTCATGCCACCGCCTGGTGGCCTCTTGGACACCCCGGACGACGACGACTCGGGCGGTCCGGCCCCGGACGCGACGATGCCCGCCAATCACTCGGCGGGCATCTCGGACTCTTCTGACGGCCTGCTGGCCGTTGTGCAGCGTGATCAGGCGGGCCCGGAGAACGCACCTTCGGGCATCGAGTCGGTGCGCGTGAGGTAGGCGTTCTTCGGGTCGTAGCTGGCCGCTGCATCTTCGCCCTTGTTGACCTCGGACCGTCCGACGACCATCCAGTGGACTTCGTCGGGGCCGTCGGCGAGACGCAACGTGCGCTGGCTGGCATACATGTCGGCGAGCGGAGTCCACTGCGAGACGCCGGTGGCGCCGTGCATCTGGATGGCCTGGTCGATGATCTCGCAGACGCGGATCGGCACCATCGCCTTGACGGCGCTGACCCACACGCGAGCTTCGGAATTGCCGAGTGCGTCCATCGCCTTCGCAGCGGTGAGCACCATGCGGCGCATCGACTCGATCTCGATCCTCGCCTTGGCGATCATCTCGGTGTTCCCGCCCAGCTTGGCGAGCGGCTTGCCGAAGGCGTCACGGGTGAGGCCTCGCGACACCATCATCTCGAGCGCCTTCTCGGCCTGGCCGATGGAGCGCATGCAGTGGTGGATACGGCCCGGGCCGAGTCGGACCTGGCTGATCTCGAAGCCGCGCCCCTCGCCGAGCAGCACGTTCTCGTACGGGACGCGCACGTTGTCGAACTTGATGTGCATGTGGCCGTGCGGGGCATCGTCCTTGCCGAACACGTGCATCGGGCCGAGGATCTGCACACCGGGCGTGTCGATCGGGACGAGAATCTGGCTCTGACGCATGTGCGCCGGGCCTTCCTCGCTCGTCTGGACCATGGTGATCATGATCTTGCAGCGGGGGTCGCCGGCGCCGGAGATGTAGAACTTCTCACCGTTGATCAGCCATTCGTCGCCGTCACGCTCGGCCTTGCACGCCACGTTCTTGGCGTCGGACGAGGCGACGTCCGGCTCGGTCATCGCGTACGCCGAGCGGATCTCGCCGGCCAGGAGCGGCGTGAGCCACTCCTCCTTCTGTGCGTCGGTGCCTACACGTTCGAGCACTTCCATGTTGCCGGTGTCGGGGGCCGCACAGTTCATCGACTCCGATGCGAGCGGGTTCTTGCCCAACTCGATTGCGATGTAGGCGTAGTCGAGGTTCGACAGGCCTTCGCCCGTCTCGGCATCGGGGAGGAAGAAGTTCCAGAGGCCATTCTCCTTGGCCTTGTCCTTGACGGTCTGGAGCAGTTCGAGCTGGCCGGGAGCGTACGACCAGCGGTCGGCACGGTCCTCGCCGAGGCGGAAGAACTCGGCCGACATCGGCTCGACCTCGTCCTTGATGAACTTCTTCACGGCGTCGTAGAGCGGACGGACCTTCTCCGACATCCGGAGGTCGTACATGTCCACGGTGGATTCGAGTGCTGGCATGGACGCGAACCTAGCGACGATCGCCCGAGGAGGTCTCATCGAGGTCGGGCGGCGAGCTCCGGGTGCAGCAATGATTCGTGATGAGAACGCATCTCCGGGGGGATCGACATGGCACGCCGGGCTCCGACGTCGAACACGACCGACACCACGTCGAACGATCCGAGGAGTGCGCCTGCGCCACTCGCTGAATCGAGGTCGTACACCCACATCGCCTGCTGGGTGGTCTTGTCGCCGATCGCCGTCGTCGCGCAGAACGACTGGATCCGGGTCCCGACGGTCGGGAAGCGGTCGATCACCACGCGGGTCTCCATCGTGGCCCAACCGATCTGTTCGCCATTCGGCCCGGTGTGCAGGAGTTCGCCGCCGGAGCCGTCGACAGGGTCGCCTCCCCAGAACAGCATCGCCGCCATGTCGGGTCCGACGGTCCGGCTGCTCGATCCGATGGCGGCCTCGTCGGACTCGTCGATCGTGCGCGGGGCGCGCAGAGCGAGGTCGAGTCGGCGGACGTCGGCGAGAGAAGGGCGAGCCATGACCGACGCCAGGTCGATGCTGCGCGGCTGGCCATGTACGGGGATCTCGACCGTTTCCACACCCTCGATCGACCGGGTCTCGTCGGGCGCCGTGCCGCTCGGGGCCGACTCGGGTCGGGCTCGGTAAACGAAGGTGGCGGCGACGTCGCCGGTGTCGGTGTTGGCGAGTTCGTGGTACAGCCGGACGGTCCTGTCGTCGACGTCGAGGAGGCCGCTGCGCACCTCGAGTTCGGCGCCGACCAACTGCTCGCGATGGTGGCGGGTGTACATGTCGACGATCGGGGCGGCACCCACGAGCGAGCGAGTGGCCGAGCACGCGTTGACGCCGTAGTAGCGGACGTTCATGTGACCCAGGTGATCGATCTGGTCGGGAGTGACCGTGCTCGTGTGCGTGACGGTCAGGCCGCTGGCGGATGTCATGGCGGGGCACGATACGAGTTCGTGCGGCGCCCGCACCGGGTGTACGCGTCGCGGTGTTCTGCTCAGACGGCTCGCTCGACGACCGGGCGCGTGCGCGCTCGACACGCCTCCAGCTCGAAGCCGCACCGTGCATCCGCGTCCAGCTTCGTTCGTGTGCCACGATCCAACACATCGCACCAGTCGACAGCCATCGAAGGAATCCACAGTGAACGAACCCCGCAGAGGCGAACACATCGTCAACACACATACCGGAGAAACGAAGCCCGACGACGAGGCATTCGATCCCAACAAACACGGGTCCCGCTGCTACCACCAGGCCGACGTCGCCGACGCCATCGACCATTGGGGCTCCTACAACGGCCGCGCCGCGGACAAGCAGACCGTGATCGACATCGTCAGTGCGATGGACGAGATGCGCGGACCGGTGCAGGAGGTGTTCCACCTCGACCAGTACGTCGCCGTGCTGTTCGCCGACGGGACGGGCTCGGTCGGCTGCTACGTCAACACCGGTTTCCTGACGACGGTCGAAAAGGCGTCCGAGTCGCAGTTCGTCGATGACGGCGGTCTGTGGCGGCACCAGTTCGACGGCTTCTCGGGAGGCGGCTCGTCGACCGGATCCACCGCCGCCGACCCGATCGTCGACCACGCACTCTGTCCCGACTGCTTCGTCTCGGCACCGGTCGGCACGAACTGCGCCCTGTGCGAGCGGCCGATCACGGCCGACTGAGTTGCGGCCTCACTCGCATGCGTCGATCCAGTCGACGTCGAGAGAGAACTCGCCGTCGGTGGCGTCGGCGATGATGATGCCGAATTCCCGGGCGACGGCGGGGTCGAACGGCGGCGCGTCGACCGAACGGCCGAAGATCGACGGCTGGAGCTCGGCGTAGTCGAGCGTCACCACCACCCAGCCATCGGCGTCGGGGTCGCCCGACGTGTCGAGGTCGGCCCGGTGCGAGACCGACCGGCCGTCGATCCGGGCGTCGTCTTCGAGCGTCAGCCCGTACACCCGGTCGTCGGCTCGGACACGCATCGACACGCTCGTCGTGCCGGCCATCTCGCCACCGTCGAGCGAGCGGCGCACCGACGTGAATCCCCCACCGTCCGTCACCACCGTGCCGGAGAACCGCATCGTCGAGCCGTCGTAGCCGATCACGCCGTTCGAGCGACCACCCATCACGCCGTCGTTCACGACCACCCAGATCGGCCCGCCGCGGGCGGTGTCGTCGTCGAAGTCGAAGATCCGTCGGCACCCCGACCCCGTCCCGACTGGACGCCGGTTTCCTGCCCCGTCGGCGGACAGAACCGGCGCAGCTGTGGTCGGTGCGGGCTCGTTCGTCATGGTGTCGTCCTCGGTGTCGGTGGCCCTGGTCATCGCGTCGTCCGAGACGATGGTGTCGGAAGCAGCGACGAGGGTGCTGTCGGTCGCTGTGTCGTTGCTGTTTCTGTCGATCGTGATGTCGTCGGTGTCCGTCTCTCGGTCGGCGCCGGTGGGGACGGCGCCGGTCGGGTCGGTGCCGGTGGGGTCGGGGTCGTGGCGCTCGGAATCGACTGCGTCGGGATCTGTTCTGTGGTCGGCAACGGTCGTCGACGCACGCCGATCCGGCGGGATGGTTGCGGGAGCAGCCGACGCGTCGGTTGCCATCTCGTCGTCCGGACCGATTCCGCACGCGGCTGCGAGGAGCGCGCCGACGAGCACCGCCGCGAGGTGGGCCCTTCGCCGGGTCGAGCAGGTCATCACCGACAGCCTTGCCGGTCGTCGTCGGTCTGCCCACTCGTGCTGGACGACGGACGCACGCAGTTCAGGACGAAAGCGGGCGATACTCCACGTGATGGGTGAGTATCCGGACTTCCGCAAATCGAATCGCGACGACGGGGACGACGTCGACGACGCCCTGCGCGCGTACGGCGCCGATCCGTTGCTCGCCACGCAGAGCTTGCAAGAGATCGCCCACGATCGGGGCCGGATCTGCAAGAAGCGTGGTTGCGTCGTGTGTGCCCCGCTGCGGGAACGTCGGCGCGAGAAGAAGACGCAGCGTCAGGCCGAGGCGCAGGCTCGACTTCACTCGAAGAACACGCCATGTGGTCGCAGCAGCTGCACGCTCGAGGTCTGCGTGACGGCTCGCACGCAAGCTCCGGCGGCCGCTTCCCCGCCGAGCACGCCGCCTGCGATCGACCGTCGAGCGCTTCGCGAGGACGCCGACCTCGTGCGCCGCCGTCAGGACGAGAAGCACCGAGTCGGCCTCGCGTGTGGATCGCACGACTGCGAAATCGACACCTGCGTCATCGGGTTCGCCAACGAACGCACGCGCCGACACCGCGCCAATCGGCCGTGTCGTTCGTCCGACTGCACCAACCCGATCTGCACGTCCGCGCGCTCGGCGACCTGACGCACCGCCAGACAACTCCGCCAGACTGAGCCGGATCCGTCCCGGATTCCGGCGGCACGGCGGCTCAGACACGCGGCCAGTGGGTTCATCGGCGACAGCGGCGAGACTCGTCGGATGACGTCAACGATTCCGAGCGAAGCAATCGGCGCCGATGCTCCGACATCTCGCGGCACCTTCCGGCTCATCGCGAAGTCCGCAGGGGCCACCAATCGCGACGCCGACACGCTCCGTCACGCACTCCTGGCGGAATGGGCCGACGACGACGGCATCCTCGAACTCGTCCACCTGCTGAAGAGCCTCGACGAGATCGATCCGCAGGGCGACCTGGGAGCGGAGGCTCGACTCGCGTTCTGGTTCACTCAGGTCGACCCCGGCGACGGACACCTCGTTGCCGCCGATCACCCCGTCCTGACCGACTTGTCGGACGAGTTCTGCGCCCGATTGACATCGATGACCCGCACCCCCACCGACTGACCCGACGCCGGACCCACCCGCCGCAACGCCGTCCCCTCGCAGATCCGGAATCCGAACCCAAAAGTGGACAGAAGCACGAGGTGCGCCTCGCCGGTCGACAGCCGAGCTTCAGTCGACGAACGATAGGTCGACGGCGACGCCGGAATGGTCGGTCAGACGGTGACCGTCGATCTCGTTCGACCATGCGGTGACCGGGGCGGTCACGGGGGCGCGCGACCAGGCGATCACCTTTCGGCGACCATCGACGATCGGGTAGCCCCAATCGGTACCGGCGTCGACGCGATGTGGGTACGCCTCCCAGTCGGTCAGCGAGTGCTCGGTCGTCACCACGACGTCGGCATCGACGGACTCGAGCTGCTCGAGACATCGCTGGTGGCGCCGGCTGCCGGGCTTCGCCCACTCCAGATTCCACGTCGCGACCCGCACGGCGGCGATTGTGCCACGGACCCGACAGCGCAGCGTCGGCGCGAGTGCGGTCAGGGGCGGGTGAGGACATCGTTGCGGTCGGCGACGTCGGCGACTGCTGCGGTCAGTCCTTCGCTCAGGAAGGCGACCAGCGCGAGGGGACCTGCCAACTCGACGTCGCGTGAGAACGACCGGCGGATCGAGGCGAGCGCCTCGCCCGACTCGTGACGCATCGAGTCACGCCAGGCGCGCGGGATGAGGTTCTCCATCAGACCGATCACGCCGCGGAGCAGCCAGCCGAGACCGGGAATCGGCAGTCGCCCCCGGCCGAGCAGCATCGCCACAGTTCCGGCCATCACTCGACGCGAGAACAGTTCGTAGCGATCCTCGAGGCGGACCTCCTGCACCTTCGACCACGGCGTCTCCCGTGTCCGGAAGAGGCCGGTAACCGTGACCGCGTCGACCGAGACGATGATGGTGAAACGACTTCCGATCAGGTCGATCACCCGCTTCGCCCTCGAGTCGGCGAGCACACCGTCGGGCTCGATGTCGATCCATCGCCCGAGAAGCGGACCGAGCCCCGCGCTGAACGGCTCGACGAGCGGCAGAGGCGGCGCCGGGTCGAGCTTGCGGAGCAGTTCGGCGAGGCGTCCGTCGTCGCCGTCGTCGATTGCAACATCGGCGTCGTTTGCCGGGTCGTCGAGTTCGTCGAGTTCGGGATCGTCGACGACAGGGAGCGGATCGAGTTCGACGCCGTCGGGATCGTCGTCGCCCCACACACCACGCAGGAGATCACCACCCTCGTCGGCGGCTTGGCCCAGGCTGCGCGCCACCCAACTCGACAAGCGACCGACACCACCTAACGCCATCGTGGGCCAGCGTTCGTGATCGGCATCGAGTCCATGCTGGATGTCTACCCGATCGTCTGCGATGCGATTCTCGACGACAAACCATCACGCCCAGTTCCGGCAGCAGAGTGATGAACGCGTCTCGGCCCTCGGAGACATCGAGAGCAACCGAAGGTTCTGCGATCGCGACGGCGACGGTCTGCGGAGAGTCGTCCCCGTTCCGCGAGCTCTGTCGCGCGTCTACGTAGCAGCACCGACGCTGTCGAGGTGTACACCCGGGAGGAGGGTGCGTTCTTCCGGTACACGTCGACCGGCGGGACCGAGTTCGATCGCACTGCCGTGGTGTTCGACGAGCTGTACCCGAGCATCAGCGAGGTCGTCGAGATCGACGGTCGCACGCTGATCGTCGGCACCCGGCGCGACCTGCTCGCTTCGACGCTGGCGGTGTGGGAATTTTTCGACGACGGCTCGACGGCGATGATCGAACTCGACGGCGCACCGACCGGATCGAGCATCGGGGTGGACGACGCCATCGTCGTCGACGGCGCGATCCTCGCAGGCGGCACGTACAACCGCCAGAGCCTCGTTTGGACCATCACGCTCGCCTGATCCGCCATCGGGCACCGGTCGGAGAGGTCGGTTGCCCATCTCGGCAACCCGGTGCGCAGAAGCTTTGGCTCACGACAGGCACGAATGAATTGGCGGAGGTGGACGGGAATCGAACCCGCCGGATGGGGATCGCCCATCCCAACCGCTTTGAAGGCGGCGGAGCCCACCAGGTACCCAGACACCTCCCGGTAGCGCCAGGTGGACGCTACCTGCGACGTCCGAAGCCCGCACTCTGAGGTGAGTTCATCCCGGTACCCGGGACCGATGCGGCTCAGAGCCTCGACGGCACCAGGTCGGGATGTGGTCTCAGGCCGACATCTGGTCGACGAGGGCAACGAACGTCTCGGACTGCGACTGCAGTTCGATGAACGTCGTCAGCGCACCGTCTTGATCACCGGACTTCGACAAGTCGAGCGCTTCGGCCATCCCTCCAGCGAAGTCGCGGATCATGATCATCCCGGCATCGGTCGTGTCGGGGCCGACCGCCTCGATGACCTGCGTCGACAGGTCGAACGCAGCATCTGCCGACGGCGCCTCCGACACATCGGCGAGGTAGGTCATGGCCTCCGCGCCGAACGACTCGAGGACACCACCCCATTCGCCCAACAGTTCAGCGTTGACCTCACCGAACGCCGCCAACTCGTCGGTCACCGCAGGCACCGGCTGAGGAACCGGCTCGGGCACCGCCTCAGACACCGGCTCGGGCGTCGTCGGCTCGGCGACCATCGGCTCGGCACCCAACTCGACACCCACCGCTGCGTCCGACGCGGGATCGGACGCCGACGCCTCTGCGACCGCGGGACCGTCGATCGCCGCCGCGACCGGCTCGTCGGCGAGCGACGCCGACTCACCGTCGCCCGAGGCGCAGCCCGCGACCAACGACAACATCGCCACGACAGCGGCGACTCGTGCGAGCGCTCGGCCGGTCGACGTACGACGGCGGTGAAGAGTGTGCGTGATGGTCATGGGTCCTCCGGAATGCGAATCCCCTGTTCATCGGAACGAATCGACCGCAACTCAAGCTCGCCACCACCCGCCGGCCCACGTCGCTCGGCCGAGCGTTGGTCGCCGCACACTCGTGCGCATCGCCTCGCACGCGACCGTCGACTCCTAGTGTCGGCGCCATGGGGAACGGCGACACCTTCGGCTACGCCGAGTTCGGCGCGTGGTACGACGCGTACCGGATCGACGTCCTCGAACCGGCGCTCGACCGAGCGATGGACGCGCTGCAGCGCGAACTCGATGACGGCCTCTCCGACCGCGACCTCGCTCGGATCCGCAGCATCTCGGGACGTGTGAAGTCGAAGCGGCGCACCTGGCGCAAGGTCAACCAGCCCCGCTACCGCTCACAACTCGAGACGGTCGACGACATCGCCAGCGTGATCGACGACCTCATCGGCATGCGCCTCACGTGTACCAACCTGCGCGACCTCGAGATGGTGCAGGTCGAACTCGAGCGCCTCCCGTCGACCGCAGGGAAGAAGCGGCCACTCGGCATCGACCGCTCGTCGGAACGCGACTACGTCGAGACGCCCAAGGAGTCGGGCTATCGCGGGTGGCACGTCAACTTGAACGTGCACCTCGACGGTCGACCGATCACCTGCGAACTGCAGGTCCGCACCTTGCTGCAAGACAGTTGGGGCGAGCTCACTCACGAAGACACCTACAGCAAGGCGGGTGAGTTGCCGACCCTCGTCGAGGTGCTCAGCGCGCGGATGGCCGACCTGTTGTCGACGCTCGACGACATCGCCGAAGACCTGCGCAACGAACTCGATCGCATCGACGAGGAGGTCGTCGCCGAGACCGCCGGTCAGATCGAGGAGCCGAGTGCCGACACTCTCGACACGGGGCCCGGCGCCGACGCTGCCGACATCGTGCGCGAACGTTGGCGGTCGCTCGACGAACCACTGGAGCTGTCGGCGCTGGCGTGGGCGCTGCAGAACGAGTTCGGCGCCGAGGTCAGCGACGAGTGGTTCGGCTTCCGCACCTTCAAACGGTTCGTGCGCGCAGCCATCCCCGACGGCGAGATCAGCGGTGGTCGCCAGGCCTACCTCTTGCCGGCGACCGACCCGGACGGCGCGGCCCCGCCGTCCGACCCACCACGCACCGATCCGACGTCCGGACGGGCAGCGAGCCGATCGACGGTCGGGACCACTCTCGACGATCCGCCGACCGAGCTCCGGTCGACCGACGCCGGGTCGCCGTCAGATGCCGAAGCGACCCACGAGTCGGAGATCGAGTCGACGATCCCCGACGAAGCGCGCCGCCTGCACCGGGTCGACAGCAGCTTCCCCGTCATCGAGACAGAGCAGTGGCACCGCACGTTCGAACACCTTGCCGAGGCCTGGCGTCGAGCGGGGTCCGGGTCACCCTCGACGCAGATGGTCAACCGCCTCACCCGGTCGGCGCGAGACCGGGCCCGAGCTGCCGGCACACCGGTCTCCCGGCGTCACCTCGACCACGTCACCAAGGCCGTGCTCGCCACCGACGAGTCGGGCGAACCGATGGCTGCCGACGCGATCGCCGACGTGTTCGCCGAGTCGGTGCTGCAACGCCTGGCCGACCTCCGCATCGTCCCCGCAGGCGACGCACAGGGCCGGGCCCGCATCGGTCGCTGGCTCCTCGGCTGACCAGCGCGTCGATCAGAGCGCGTCGATCGGAGCGCGTCGATCGGTGTCGGACACCGACGGTCACTGCGCCGTCAGAGCAGGGAGCAGACGTAGGCGTCGTCGCCGGAGCCGAGCTTGCGGTGAACGGGAAAGAGGCCGGTTTCAGCCTTCCCGTCGACGGGCTTCGCCGACGGGAGACCCCGCACGTTCGCCAGGATCGCCAGCGAGCGGCCGTCGCCCAGCCCGCGTACGCCGCAGTCGAGGGCGCCGCGAATGCAGTTCTCGGTCATGGCGTCGCGGATCGTCGGATCCCAGGCTTCGTAGAAGTCGGCGTGCGCCGATGCGCCGGGCGCCGCCCCGACCTGGGCGTCGGACGACAGGAACAAGCCGCTCGTCCCGCTGGCCGGCACGTCCCAGATCACATGCGTCGAGATCACCGGGATGGCGACCGGATGCGACGACGGACATCCCTGCCCGAACTGCGGACCGGCACCGGGGTACGCGAGATGGGACTGATGGTCGATCGAGTCGAGGTCCTGACCGTTCCAGCACTGCGGGAACGTGATCGTGAGGCGCAGTTCGCCGCCGGGCTGACAGTTCGGAATCGTCTGCACGAACTCCGATGAGCCGCCCGATTCACACGACCACGACACGATCTCGCTCGACTGCCCGTTGCGAGAGCGCGAACTGCCGGCGATCATCCGCAGCCCGTCGGGCACGTTGTTGATCTCGAACGGGGCGACGCCGCGATAGCCCGACTTGTAGTACACGAACATCAGCTTCGGGACGACGGGAGCGGCGCCTTCGAGCAGTGACGGGATCCAATACGCCGAGCGGTTGGCGGTGCCGCCGTCGCACGTGCTGTTTCCGGTGGTGCGCAGCGAGTCATAGGTCGAGTCGGCATCGGCTCCGGTGTTCCCGAAGAAGGTGTGCAGGTGTGAGCGACCAGGCTCACCGGGCGCCACGATCGGGTCGTTGTAGGACATGTGCGAGTAGCCGCAGACGAGCCGGAAGTTGCCGGTGCCGTCGGCCGCCGGAACGGATCGGTCGTCATTTTCGATCAGGATCCGATCCGCCGACACCGGGCCGCGCCCGGGGAGTGCGTATTCGCCGCCCTCGCTCACCGTGTTCTCACACGGCTTGTCAACACCCGTGGAGGGCGGGCCGGCGAAGTAGCCGACCACATCGACGATCATGTGGACCGACCGCTCGCTGAACAGACAGACGTTGCCGTTCGCGCCGAGTTGGACGATGGCCGTGTTCCCGACGGCGACACCGGGCTCGTGGTTGAGGTTCGACACGGTCGGACGTGACCTGCCCGACGGGTGGACGGTCACGAAGCCGGCAGCCGACTGGTCGGTCGCAGTGATCTGCAACATGACCGAGCCGGCATTGCTCGGGACACCCGCACGGCCGGCGATCGCGACTTCGAGGGTCTCGCCGGCGATCAGGCGGCCGACGCCCTGCTGGATTCCGTCGTCGGTCGTGCCGGTCGAGCGCGTCTCGACCAGTCGTGCGGGGTCGACGGCGATGAACGCCGAGCCGGAGAAGTAGCCGAAGATGTCGACGATCGCGTGGCTTCGCCGGCTCGATGCCAGGCAGAACGACCCGTCGGCGCCCACTTCGACCACCGAGAGGCGAGCGACGTTGCGGTTCGCCGCGAAGTTGAGATTCGACGTGTTCGGCACCGACTGACCGCACGGATGCACGGTGAAGTAGCCCCGACCGGTGGGCGATGCCGCCGTGATGTTGACGACGATCTGGCGCACGTTCCCGGGGATGCCGGGCCGACCGACCACGTGGACGCGCTCCGACTTCCCTCCCTGGATCGGGCCGGCCGGGATGAAGCTGCCGTCGGGTGCCGAGTCGTCGGAGCGAGTGTCGAGGAGCCGGGTCGGGTCGACTGCGACGAAGTCTGCAGCGCCGAACGTCGCGTTGACGTCGACCACGAGATCGCTCACACCGCTGCTGTAGATGCAGACGAGGCCCTCGTCGGTGAGGCGGGTGACCGCCAGGTTCGCGATGGTCTGGCCGGCGCGGAAGTTGATCGTCGACGTGCTGGGGATCGGCGAGCTGCAGTCGTCGACCGACACGTACCCGGCCGAACGTCCACGGACGACAGTGATGTTGAGAGCGGCAGCCGTCGTCCCCGCCGGAATTCCGGCACGGCCGGCCACGTCGAGGAAGATCCTGTCGCCGGGCTGTGTTGCGCCGATTCCCTGGTAGCGGGTGTCGACCGTCGAGCCGTTGGCGCGAGTGTCGAGGATCCGTTCACTCACGTCCACCCTGGGTGCTGCCGCAACCGATCCGCTGGCCAAACCGACGACGATCGACGGGATCAGCAGAGTGACGAGCAACGTGACGACGAGGGCGATCGGCGTCGACGGGCGCGCAGGCACGGCCGAGCCAGTGTGCACCGTGTTCACTTCCGCCACGTCACGATGATGCCACCGGAACGGCCGCCCGCGCACGCGTGGGTACTCAAGTTTCTGGTCTGGCTTCCTTCTGGATCGGTTCTGGATTTCGTCTGCTTTTCGTCTGGTTCGGTTCTGGATTACGTCTGGATCCGTTCTGGGTTGCGTCTGGATTGCGTCTGGATCGCGTCTGGATTTCGTCACGACCTGCGGCCGGTTCCTGCTGCTCGGGACGGGCGATGCGCGATCGTTGCGCGCGATCAGGACCACCGGTACCTTCCCCGCACCGACTCCCTCCCGTACCGACGTCCGCCACGGCGGCCCGGCCCATCGGAGGAACTCATGATCACGCTCTGCCATGCCGCCAAAGGCGGAAGCGGCACCACCGTCGTCGCATGCGGCCGTGCCGTCGGCGGGCACGGGCCTGCGCTCCTCGTCGACCTCGAAGGCGAAGCAGCGCTCGTCCTCGGTCTCGACGAGTCCGATCGCCCGGGTGTCCTCGATTGGTTGACGAGTGAGGCGCCCGCCGATCATCTCGATGACCTGTTGATCGAGGTGACCCCGTCGTGTCACCTGATCGTGGCACGTTCGCCCGGCTCGTTCGTCGGGTCCCGAGCGCTGCCGGTGGTGGCCGACGAACGGTGGGAGCAGCTCGCCCTGTGGTTGTTGCGCTGGGCACACGATGCAGGTGGTTCGGTGGTGGTCGACGCCGGCACGTCGCCGATCCCTCCGTCCTTCGCCGAACGGTGTCCGACGCGATGGTTGGTCACGCGGGCCTGCTACCTCTCGTTGCGACGGGCGGCGCATCTGTCGTTCCGGCCGACCGGTGTCGTCCTCGTCGACGAACCCGGACGCGGTCTCGCAGTCCGCGACATCGAGAGTTCCGTGGGCGCGCCGGTCATCGTGAGCATCCCGTGGGATCTCCGCATCGCGAGGTCGGTCGACTCCGGTCTCCTGCTGGCGGGGCGCCTTCCCCGTCTCTTGAACCGTCATCTGTCGAAGGTGGCGGCATGACAGCTCAAGCGGCGCTCGTCGACGCTGTCTGTACGTCGGTCCGATCCGAATCGGGCGACCTCGACGAGTTGGTCATCGCGGCGATCCGACGTCTCAGCCCGTTGAGCACGGCGAGCGAACGACGCGAGATCCAGCGCTCGGCGGTTGCTCGGATGGCGGGACTCGGCCAACTCGACACGCTCGTCGCCGATCCCGACATCGACGAGGTCTTGGTCAACGGCGACCAGATCTGGATCGATCGCGACGGCCGCCTCGTGCCCGCAGGCGCCCTCACCGGAACGACGGTGGACCAGGTGATCGAGCGGATCCTGGCGCCGATCGGGCGGCGCGTCGATCGCACCACACCGATCGTCGACGCCCGCCTCGCCGACGGGTCGCGAGTGTGCGCCGTGGTGTCGCCCGTCGCCGTCGGTGGGTCGTCGTTGTCGATCCGGCGCTTCGCTGCGGCCGTCCGCCCGCTCACCGACTTCACCGATGCCACCGGCGCGGCACTGGTCGACGAGATCGTCGACGGGCGGTGCAACGTGGTCGTCTGTGGCGCCACGTCGTCGGGCAAGACCTCACTGCTCGCAGCCATGGTCGATCGCGTCCACGACGCCGAGCGAATCCTGGTGCTCGAAGACACCACCGAACTGCCGTGCGACGCGCCGCACGTGGTGCGCTTCGAGGCCCGCCCGGCATCAGCCGAAGGAGTGGAGATGGTCACCCTCTCCGACCTCGTCCGCACGGCGCTGCGGCTGCGACCCGACCGATTGGTGGTCGGAGAAGTCCGTTCGTCGGAGTGCTTGGCGCTGGTGCAGGCGATGAACACGGGCCACGACGGTTCGTTCTCGACGTGTCACGCCAACAGCCCACTCGATGCGCTCCTCCGGCTCGAGTCGCTCGTGCTGCAGTCGGCCCCGCAATGGCCGTTGGCGGCAGTCCGCCAGCAACTCGCACGTTCCATCGACGTCGTGGTCCAGGTCGGTCGGGTCGACGGTCGTCGGCGCATCGTGTCGATCTGCGAAGTGGTGATTCCCGAGACGTCGGGCGAACCGGGCATCCGAGAACTCGGAGCGCTCGACGACGACCGCTTCGTCCGTTCGGCACCGCTGGCACGGAGCCGACGATGACGGCCGCGCTCGCCACCGGGTTCGCCGCACTCGTCGTGATGCTCGGCATCACCGGTCGCCCGGTCGTGCGTCGACCCGATCCGCTCGACGCACACGCCCGAGTCGGCGCCGGTCCCCGCACCCGCCGTCACCTCTTCGGCGCCCACCCGATCCAGGCCCTGCCGGGGCGCCGCGTGCCGACAGCGGTGAGCCCGTCGGCACTCGCGTCGTGGGCCGACGACCTGTCGCGCAGCCTCCGCCACGGGTCGACCCTGCGCGCCGCACTCGCCGAGGTCCTGCCCGACGATCCGGCGCTGATCGACCACACCGCCCCACTTCGCCACTGGCTCCACCGTGGCGCGACGGTCGGCGACGCATGCGACGAGTGGTCCGACGAACTCGCTACCGGCGATCGGGCTCGAGGCCCCGACCGGATCGAGCTGTTGGCGACGATGTCGGCGGTTCTCGGGGCGGTCTCGATGCTCGGTGGGAGCGCCGCAGCGCCGCTCGACCGATTCGCCGGAACGATGCGCCAACGCGCATCCGACGACCTCGAGCGCGGCGCGCAGAGCGCCCAGGCCGCTCTCTCGGCGCGCGTCCTCACCACCGTCCCACTCGCCGTCCTCGCACTGCTGCTCGGTACCGATGCCGACGTCCGATCGATCGTCACCCAGCCGTCCGGCGCTGCGGTTCTGACCATCGGTCTGGGCCTCAATGCGTTGGGCGCGTGGTGGATGCGTCGGATCGTCAGCGCCCCGGGGAGCCGGCGATGACGGCCGCTGTCCTCTCGTCGCTGGTCGTGATGCTGATGTTCGGCGCCACCGGCAGGCCCCAGCCACGATCGGTGATCGACGGCCCGACGACCACGCCGACCTCCGGCGCCACTGTGAGCCGACCTGGCTCCGAGCGTCGGGTCCGGCGGGCGGCGGCCGCCATCGCAGGCCTCGTCGCAGTCTTCTTCGTCGCAGGGCCACTGATGGTCGCCGTGGGCGTGGCTTCGATCCTGGCGTGGCCGCGACTACGCATGATCGTCGACGCTCGGTCCCGAAGATCGGCGATCGACGCTGCTCTTCCCGATGCGATCGAGATGCTGATCCTCGTCGTCCAGGCCGGGATGACGCCTCACCAGGCGATCGAGATCCTGCAGACCCGGGCGCCCACACCGACCCGGCCGGCGTTCGTCGAGGTCCACCACCGCACGACGCGCGGGTCCACCCTCGCCGACGCCCTCGATGCCCTTCCCGAGTTGCTCGGCCACGGCGCTGCAACCGTCGCCGACACGTTGTCGATGGCCGAGCGCTACGGCACCCCCATCGCGCGCGCCCTCGAGCAGTTGTCGATCGACGTCCGAGAACGTCGGCGCCGTCACGCCGAGGCCGATGCTCGCAAGTTGCCCGTGCGGATGTCGTTTCCGCTCGTCGTCTGCACGCTCCCGTCGTTCGTGCTGGTCGCGATCGTGCCGGCAGTCCTCGCGGCGCTGGCATCGCTCGACACCACCGGCTTCTGAGCCGTCACTCGTCCCGTGCGGGACCCCTCGACGTCACGTCCCCACACAACTCCAGAGTCAGGAACCGCCATGATCGACACCACTCCACTTCTCCTCCTCGCCATCTCCGTGCACCAGACCGGCGACCTCCTCCAGCAACGTCTGGCCCAAGCGGTCGCCGGCATCGTCGACAGCCGCAGGTCGGCGCTGCAGGGTGATCGCGGCCAGGCGACGACCGAGTACGCACTCGTGTTGCTCGCCGCCGCACTGGTTGCGCTGCTTGTCGTCGCGTGGGCGACTGCGGGCGGCGGCGCCGCCAAGATCAGCCGACTGTTCGGTCGGGTCATCGACTCGGTCACCGACAAGGTCTGACCGTGCCTGCGGATCGACACGTCGATCACTCGGCGCGCAGCGAGCGAGAGCGCGGCCAGGCTGCCGTCGAGTTCGCCGTCGCGCTCCCGCTGATCGTGATCGCGATGCTGGCGATTGCCCAGCTCGGCGTGTCGATCCGCAACGAGGTCGCCGTCGAACTCGCTGCACGCGAAGGCGCACGAGCCGCCGCGGTGTCGGCGCTGTCAGGCACCTCGGCGGGTGCTGCGGCGCGACGAGCCGTCGCGTTGCCGCTCGACGTCAGCGTCTCGTCGGACGGCCGCACCGTTTCGGTCACCGTCACGTACGTCGACCCGACCGATGTCGCCATCATCGGTGCCGCCATCGGCCCGGTGACCCATACCGCAACCGCCACCATGGCCATCGAGCCACCCTGACCCGACCGTCGCGAACGGTGCTGAACAATGGGTGTCTCACACCCGATGTACCGATTCAGGTCGATGGGTGTCTGACACCCATTGTTCGTGACACCCATTGTTCGTGACACCCATTGTTCGGCGGAAGGAGTTGGCACGGGGTGGAGGGAGTCGACACTCTCGGGTCGTGCAGACGATCTGGGTGCTCGGCGATCAACTCAACCGCCGGATCGGTGCGCTGGCCGACGCCGATCCGGCGACGCATCGCATCCTGCTCGTCGAGTCACTCGCCAAACTCGCGTCGAAACGGTGGCATCGCCAGCGCGCCCATTTCGTCATCGCGTCGATGCGACGGTTCGCCGCCGAACTCGAGAACGCCGGTTTCGAGGTCGACCATCGCCGCGCCGACTCGCTGCGCGCCGGCTTCCACGAGCACGTCGACGAGTTCTCCCCCACCGAGGTCATCGCGACCGAGCCAGCCAGCTGGGACGGCCTCGAGATGCTCCGCGACCTCGACATCACGATTGCGCGGTCCAACCAATTCTTGTGCCACTACGACGAATTCGCCGAGTGGGCCGACGGTCGCAAGTCGTTCAAGATGGAGGACTTCTACCGTTGGCAACGCAAGCGACTCGAGTACCTGATCGATCCCGACGGCGAACCGACCGGGGGCCGCTGGAACTTCGACGACGAGAACCGCGAGCCTCCACCGAAGGGTGATGCCAACCCGTGGGTCGACCCCCAGACCTCGACGCTCGACGACCTCGATCGCCAGGTCATCGCCGATCTGGAACAGGCGGCATCCGATGCCGGCGTCGACCTGTGGGGCGCCGAGCCCGACGGCACCTGGGCCACGTCGCGACGCGCCGCACTCAGCCGATTGCGTCACTTCGTCGACGACGTCCTGTCCGACTTCGGCCCGCACGAGGACGCGATGGTCGAGCGGTCGTGGCACCTCGCCCACTCCGTGCTCTCGCCGTACATGAACATCGGGCTGCTCCTCCCCGAGGAAGTGTGCGACGCCGTGCAGGAGGCGTACGACCAGGGCGACGTCCCCATCAACTCTGCGGAAGGCTTCATCCGCCAGGTGATCGGCTGGCGTGAGTACGTCTGGGGCGTCTACTGGCTGTGGATGCCCGACTACCGATCGGCGAACGCGCTCGGCGCCGACCGGCCGGTCCCTCCAGCGTTCACCGGTGCCGCCGAGACGGAGATGAACTGCGTGTCGAACTGCATCTCGACGCTCCACGACAAGGCGTACAACCATCACATCCAGCGCCTGATGGTGCTCGGCAACCTGTCGATGCTGCACGGCGTCGACCCGTGGGCGACGACCGAGTGGATGTGGTCGAACTTCATCGACGGCGCCGAATGGGTGATGCTGCCGAACGTGATCGGCATGAGCCAGTGGGCCGACGGCGGGAAGATGGCGACCAAGCCCTACGCCGCCGGCGGCAACTACATCGACAAGATGAGCGACTACTGCACGAACTGCCGCTTCGACCGCAAGAAGCGCACCGGCGACGACGCCTGCCCGTTCACCACCCTCTACTGGGACTTCCTCGCACGCCACCACGACCGCTTCGTGAAGAACCCGCGCATCGCCCGCCAGGTACGTGCGTCCGAGCAACTCTCCGACCTTCCGGCCGTTCGCGAACGAGCCGTCGAGGTGCGACGCCTCCTCGACGACGGCACGCTCTGACCGTGAGCGACGCCCAGAACGACCTCGACCAGCCTCTCTTCCACGCGGCGATGCCCGACGACTGGGCAGCTGCATTCCAGACGGGTCAGTACACGATGTCGACGCGCGGCCAAACGCTCGACGAGGTCGGCTTCATCCATCTCTCGACGCGTGCGCAGGTCGAGGAGACGGCCAACCGCTTCTACGACGACGTCGACGAACTCGTCCTGCTCACGATCGACCAGCGCAAGGTCCCCTCCGAGATCCGGTGGGAAGCCCCGGCTCCCGGGGTCGACACGCTCTTCCCGCACATCTACGGACCGCTGCCGATCCCGGCCGTCGTGGTCACCAACTTCTGGCGTCGGATCGACGAGAACGGTGTCGGCTGGTCTCTCTCCAACCTCTGAGTAACGCCGGGGGTCAGACCCCTGGCGTTACCAGCGTGGAGATCGGTGTCAGACACCGATCTCCATCGGAGTCACCAGAACATCGTGCCGGCGGCGCCCTTGTACGGGCCGGTCACGTTGTTCGTGATCCATCCTCCGTAGAAGCTGCCGTCGTTCGGGTCGACCCGCTCGTCGTCGACCCAGCACTCGTCGATCGCCTGCGCGTAGAACGCCCAGTGGTCACGGATCGGCTCGAACCGGGCGGTCGGGTCCCGATAGGTCCAGCAGGCCTCGCGGGCCGGCCGGCCGCCCTCGATCGCGACATCGGCGTAGCTGGCCGAGCCTTTCCACTCACACATCGAGCGACGTGACGTCGCTGCCAACTTCTCGACGTCGACGAACTCGTCGGACACGTAGTACGCAGGCGCCTGACTCGTTTCGAGCACCCGCACCGCTCGTGGCGCGTCGACGATCGTCACGCCCGCGTGGACCACCCGGATCCGCCAGTCGACCGGGTCGACGTCCGGTGGGCGGGGGAAGTCCCACACCGACTCGACCGGCTTGCCGTTGGGCGCCGTCGCCCCGCGACCGCCCGCCGCTTCCAGTTCCTTACGACCACGCTTCGCCATGGGTCGGACTGTAGGACTCGAGCCGATGACGTGCTCGGTCGGCCTCAGTCGCGCATGCCGTCGTACTCGGCGGCTTCCGGGCGACGCTTGTCCTTCGAGCGCCGATCGGCAGCCTTCGTGCGCGCCTTCTGCTCCTTCTCGAGCGCTTCCTCCTCGTCGATCAACGCTTCGAGCGCGGTGAGCCGGACGGGGTCGAGGTCGCTGTCGGCAATCGCCTGCTGCACCGCGCACCCGGGCTCCTGGTCGTGTTTGCAGTCGCGAAATCGGCAGCCGTCCATGAGGTCGAACACGTCGGCGAAGGCCCGCTCGATGCCGTTGCCCGACAGCCACAGGCTCACGGCGCGCACGCCCGGAGTGTCGATCAGCCAGCCCTCGTCGACCATCGGGACCAGTTCGGCGGCGACCGTCGTGTGGCGCCCGCGCTGATCGCCCTCGCGCACCTCGGAGGTGGCGAGCAGCGCGTTGCCGACGAGGCCGTTGACGAGCGTCGACTTGCCCACGCCGGACGCTCCGAGGAAGGCGAGGGTCCGATTGCCGGCCGCGTGACTGCGGATCGCATCGATCCCGTCGCCGCTGATCCCGCTCGCCAACAGCACCGGCACACCGAGCGCGACCTCGGCGAGGGCGACGCGCACCGGCTCGGGGTCGTCGACGAGGTCGGTCTTCGTGAGGACCACGATCGGCTCGGCCCCCGAGTCGAAGGCGAGGACGAGTTCTCGTTCGAGTCGACGCGGGCTCGGAGGCGACCCGAGGGCGTGGACGAGGAACACGACATCGATGTTCGCCGCGAGCGTGTGCGACACGGCCCGCATCCCGTCGAACGATGCTCGTCGCGTGAAACCCGATGTGCGTTCGAGCACGTGCTCGACACGCTCGCCGTCGTCGCTCGGCACGATCCAGTCGCCGACCGCCACATCGGCGCCGATGTTGCGCAACCGGACCGGCTCGTCGACTCCGGTCGCCTGTTCGAGCGTACGTGCCGCGGTCGACCAGCCGCGGTCGAGGCGGGTCACCCGAGCGGGCTCGCCGGGTCGGCCGAGGTCGTCCCACGCCGCCTCGAAGGCGTTCGACCATCCGAGTCGCTGCAGGGCACTCCGGTCGTCGGCCATCGGCATCGAACCTACTCCAGCGCGTCGCCACGCCCGCCGTGCCGGAACGGCTGTGACCCCGATTGCCACACGACAGGTGTCAGCGGTGGGGACGACGCCGTGTCATGACAGGTCAGACTCGTATTGAGAAGTGCAGCGCCGTCAGGTGTACGTGGTGAGGACGACGCCGTCGTCGGTCGGGCCGTAGGTGACGACCACGCCGTCGCCGATGCTGATGGGTCCGTCGCCGACCAGCGTCCAGAGGACGTTGCCGTCGAGGTCGAGAGCGACCCGCTCGAATCCGAACGACGCACGCTGCTTCAGCACGACGCCGTTGCCGACCATCACGAGTGATTCGCGCGCACCGACCACATCCGGGACGGCCGCGACCTCACGTCCGGTCGAGCCGTCGACGACGCTCTGCTCCTCGTCGCCGTCGCGTGCGACGAGGAGCAACAGCCCGCGGTCGGACGGCCGGGTGGCGACCGGTGTGCCGGCGGCCCGCCATCGGACGTCGAGGTCGCCGTCGTCGAGCAGAGCTGCCCCGTAGACCGTCGCGTCCGCCGACATGATGAGCGACTCGTCAGCCATCGGTGACAGCCGCAGGAAGACCGGCGCCGAGTCGAGCCCGGCGAATCCACCCGAGCCGACGCCGAGCGTTGCCGAGCGCTTCTGCTGTCCGTCGTCGTCGAGGACCTCGACGAACCCGTCGTCGATCACCATCAGTCGACCGTCGACGACGCTCACCACTTCGTCGTCGTCGTTCCAGACCGTTCCGAGGAGAGTCGGCGGCTGCCAGCCATCGGCGAGGTCGAGGCGAGACACCTGATCGGCGTTGCGGACGTACCAGGTCCCGACGAAGTCGGTGGCGACGAGGCGCCCCGGAAGGCGTCCGACCTCGTCGCCGGTCCTGGGGTCGATGAAGGTCAGCCGGGCGTTCACCGTGAACGACACCCGGGCCAGCACCGGCGTCCCCTCCAGGACCACATGGATGCCGGGATCGGCGGTGGCACGCTCCCACCGCACGCCGTCTCCGCCGTTGACATCGATGCCCAGCACCGAGCGGTTGCCCGTGTCGAGGCGTTCGATCACGAGCACGCCGTCGAGGACCCCGAGTACCGACAACGCTCGGGCGCCCGAGTCGATCGACACCTGCCACCGCACTGCGCCGGTCGCTGCATCGAACGCATGCACGACCGACCGGGGCGGCGTCTCGGTGGAATTCTCGTCGACGGCGTCGAACACCGCGTACACGTCGGTGCCGTCGACGAACACCGAGGAATCCGCCGAGGCCTGGACCTCGGTGAGCGACTGTTCCCATTGCGGTGTGATGGACGGCGGTAGCCGTCGGGGGTCGGCACCTGCGAAGGGTTCGACCACGAGGGGCTCGACATCGGAGACCGAACCGATCCGATCGACCGACGACCGACTCGGCGCCGCCGTTCCCGTCGGCCCGGACAACCGCGTGACGATCAACACGCCGACGATGACGACGGCGACGGCGGCGACGGCGGCGACGACAGCGGGGATCCTCCTGGGCCGCCGGCCGTCGTCAAGGGCAGTCGCCGGTGACCGTGCAGGATGGACCGCCTGATCCGCAGCAGACGGGATGGCGATCGGGCGATGATCGAACCGAGCGTCGGACTCAGGAGACCACGGGCTCGGATCCGGCGACTCGCGCACCGACACCTCCGCGTCGTCCTCACGCACCTCGTCGCCCGTCATCCGACTCCGCAACCTACTCCCGACGCCGAAACCGCTCGTCCGATGAACGACCGGGCCAGGTCGCCCCGACGCCGGTTGCACGGCAGGCGTACGGCCACGATCGACACACCGGTCAGCCGAAGGCGGTGACGGTGAAGGAGCCGTTGGGCAGGACCTCGGGGCGCAGGACGATGCCGTCTCCCACCGAAACCGGCCCCGCTCCGTCGAGCGACCACACGACCTCGCCGTCGAGGTCGAGCCCGACGATCGAGGTCCCATCCCGAGTCGGTCGACGCACGACGACTCCATCGCCGACGACGTCGAACACATCGAGCGCCCCGGTCGTCATCGTGATCGTCGTGATCGTGTCACCCGTGCGACCGTCGACGAGCGTCTGCCCGGCTCCGCCGTTCGTCGACAGCAGCAGCATGTTGCCGCGCCGGGTCGGGTAACTGGACGCCACGACGCCATCACGGCTCCAACCGAACTCCACGTCGTCACCCACGAACTCGGCTCCAGTGACGACTCCGCCCCCGGCCGCCGCAAACGTCGGCCCGCCGAGCGGGAAGACGGTCTGCACGATGGGGACGCCGGCCGGTGCGTCGCCCTGACTCAGCAGCGGCGTGAAGCCACCGGACTGTGCGAGGCGGCCCCGGGAATCGGTGAGGGGTCCGTGGGCCAGTTCGTCGTCGAGACCGACGACGAGACGGCGGTCGACGATCGCCGCGAAGTCGGTCCGATCGCCATCGACCGTCGCTGCCAAGCCGAAGTCGGCGATCCCACCGATCGGGTCGTTGAAGTCCAGGAACTTGATCTTGTCCCCGCGCCGCACGTACCACCGTCCGGTCCCGTCGGAACCCAGCAGTTCGCCCTCGAACGACGACACCGATCTGCCGTCGCGTGGATCGACCACGCCGAGCGATCGGCTCGGACCCGCCCCGGTGAGCAGCAGGTAATCGGTCCCGGCAAGTCGTTCGATCGTCGCCGGCACGCCGTCGAACTCGAGGAGCGCATACCCCCATCGCAGCGATCCGTCGGCGAGAGCGTAGGCAGACACGGAGCCCTCGGCGGACAGGACCAACACGTCGTCGATGGCCGCCACGACGTCGACCCAATCGATGCGAGACTCGAACTGTTGCGTCCACAAGAGCTCGCCGGTTCTGGCGTCGACGACGCGCACCACCGACGACGACTCAGATCGGCTGTCACCCATCCCGATGACGACGTGGTCGCTGTCGACCGCCTCGATCCATGTGATCCCGTTCTGTCCGCCGTCGACGGAGAGCGGCGGAAACTGCGTTCTCCACAGCGGTTCGACCGCCGTGGGGAGGCTTCGGAAGTCAGCACCGTCGAACGGCGTGGCGAAGCCCGACAAACTCGTCCGCGAGGTGATCTCGCCAACGTCGCCGGCATCCGACGCCGCCCGCGACGCGAGCCCCGAATCGCCGAGCACCACCGCGACAGCCGCGATCGACATGGCGAGCACGGCGACGATCGCCACGACCTGTTCGACCGACCACCGACGCGACGAACCGACCATTGCGTGGTCGGAGTGGCCGTCCGGCCGGCCATCGAACGTGGCCCCCGCCGGTGGATTCGCCTCACGGTCGAATCGCCTCTCGGCGTCAGCACCGCCCACCGGCCCGACGGTCCCACCAGCCTCGGTCGCGAGATGCACAGCATCCCTGCCGGTGGATCCGGCGGTTTCCTCGACGACCCGGGGTGCGAACGCGACGGACCCCGACACGGGCGGAGGACCGTCGTAGTCCGGCCTCCAGATGTCGTCCCGCTCCGCCACCTCCGCGACCTTACGCCCCTCCCGGTCGCCGACTTCCGCGACCGACCGTTCGCGCGAAAACACGACGCGACCCGGCACACTGCGTTTCGAGCTGGCCTCCACCGGCTTGACAAACCAGTGCACGATCCCGTAGCGAAAGGCCCTGATGTCCAAGCCACTCGTCGTCGTCGAATCCCCGGCCAAAGCGAAAACACTCACGAAGTTGCTCGGGAGCGATTACGACGTGCGCGCCTCGGTGGGCCACGTTTCCGACCTCCCGTCCAAGGGCCTGAACATCGACACCGAGAACGGTTTCAAGCCGACCTACGAGCTGACCGACCGCGGCAAGACCGTGGTGAAGGAACTCAAGGCGGCACTGAAAGACGCCTCGGAGCTCTATCTCGCAACGGATGAGGATCGCGAGGGCGAAGCCATCTCGTGGCACCTCCTGGAGTACCTCAAGCCGAAGGTCCCCGTGAAGCGGATGGTCTTCCACGAGATCACCAAGACCGCCATCGACCACGCCGTCGCCAACCCGCGCGGCATCGACTACGGGATGGTCGACGCCGCCGAGACCCGTCGCATCCTCGATCGCCTCTACGGCTACGAGGTCAGCCCCGTCCTGTGGCGACGCGTCAACCGCGGCCTCTCGGCGGGCCGCGTCCAGTCGCCCACCGTCCGGCTCATCGTCCAACGCGAACGCGAACGGATCGCGTACATCACAGCCGACTACTGGGACATCGACGTCGTCACCGCGAGCAGCCCGTCGTTCGACGCGAAGCTGCTGTCGGTCGCCGGAGAACGGGTCGCAACCGGCAAGGACTTCGACGCGAAGGGCGCCGCAAAAGACACCGTCACCGTGCTGAACGAGGCGCGCGCCACCGGGCTCGCCGACAGCCTCGGCGACTCCACCTTTACGGTGTCGTCGGTCGAGGAGAAGCCCTACCGGTCGTCGCCGAAGGCACCGTTCATGACGTCCACACTCCAGCAGGAGGGTGGCCGCAAGCTGCGCCTGTCATCGTCGCAGGTGATGCGTGTGGCGCAGGGTCTGTACGAGCGCGGCTTCATCACCTACATGCGTTCCGACGACGTGATCCTCTCCGACGAGGCCATGGCTGCGACGCGCGACGCCGTCACGAGCGAGTACGGGTCGAAATACCTCAACGCGGCACCGAAGCAGTACAAGAAGAAGTCGAAGGGCCAAGACGCACACGAGGCGATCCGCCCGACCACGCCGTACCGCTCGCCCGACGTGGTCGCCGGCGAGGTCAACAGCCAGGAACTCGCGCTCTACCGACTCATCTGGCAGCGCACCCTCGCCTCGCAGATGGCCGACGCCACGGGTGTGACGGTCAGCGTGCGCCTCACCGCTCCGGCGACCGACCGCACCACCGGTGAGATCGTCGAGTGCGAGTTCTCTGCGTCGGGCACCACGATCACCTTCCCCGGCTACCGCGCGGTCTACGTGGCCTCGAAGGAGGAGCGCGGTGACGACGCTGCCGACTCCGAAGCACTTCTTCCCCCGCTCACGGTCGGCGACACCGTTCCCGTCGAGACGATCACGCCGGTCGGGCACAGCACGTCGCCGCCGGCGCGCTACTCCGAAGCGTCGCTCGTCAAGAAGCTCGAAGAGTTGACCATCGGTCGACCCTCTACGTGGGCGTCGATCATCCAGACTGTCCAGGACCGCGGCTACGTGTGGAAGAAGGGTCAGGCGCTCGTTCCCACGTGGACCGCGTTCGCCGTGATCCGGCTCCTCGAAGAGCACTTCGAAGCGCTCGTCGACTACGACTTCACCGCCTCGACCGAGGAAGACCTCGACGCGATCCAGCGCGGTGACCGCCAGAAGGCGCAGTGGCTCACCCGCTTCTACTACGGCAAGACCGACGACCAGGACGTCCCCTCGATCACAGCCGAAGCCGGAGGAGACGCGAATGACGCCCTGCTCGGCCTCAAGCGACTCGTGGAAGAGAACCTCGACCACATCGACGCCGCCGAGATCAACACGTTCCCGCTCGGCAACGACGAGAACGGTGAGCTGATCGTCGTCAAGCCCGGCCGCTACGGACCGTATGTCAAGCGCGGCGAAGACACCGCCGGCCTCCCCGACGACATGGCCCCCGACGAGCTCACTGTCGCCAAGGCGATCGAGTTCCTCAACGCGCCGAAGGGCGACGATCCGATCGGCGAACTCGACGGGCTGCCCGTCTTCGCGAAGAACGGGCGCTTCGGCCCGTACGTGCAGTGGGGCGACCACGACAACCCGCCACCCGGCCTCGAGAAGCCGAAGATGTCGTCGCTGCTGTCCGACATGGTGTTCGAGACCATCACGATGGACGACGCCGAGAAGCTGCTGTCGCTTCCCCGCCACGTCGGCGACGACCCGACCGACAACGAGCCGATCTTGGCCGACAACGGTCGGTACGGGCCCTATGTCCGCAAGGACAAGGACTACCGCAACATCGATTCCGAAGAGCAGATCTTCACGATCACGCTCGACGAGGCGACCAAGATCTTCAGCGAGCCCAAGGTGTACAAGCGCGGTGGCCGCCAGCCCGCCAAGCCGCTGCGCGAGTTCGAAGCCGACCCGGTGAGCGAGAAGCCGGTCGTCGCCAAGGACGGCCGCTTCGGGGTCTACATCACCGACGGCGAGACCAACGCATCGCTCGGCAAGGGCGACCGCCTCGAGGAGATCACCTCCGAGCGTGCCTTCGAGCTGCTCGCGATCCGTCGCGAAGCCATCATCGCCAAGGGTGGCAAGGGCGCCAAGAAGGCCAAGGCGACCAAGAAGAAGGCCGCGGCCAAGAAGAAGAGCGCCGCCAAGAAGACCGGAGCGAAGAAGAAGTCGGCAGCGAAGAAGAAGACGGCGACCAAGAAGGCCGCCGCCAAGAAAGCCGTCGAGATCACCGACCTCAGCGACTGACATACGTGCATACGTGAGGGGTCTGTCCCGTCACGTATACACCGGCATACGTGAGGGGTCTGTCCCGTCACGTATACACCGGCATACGTGAGGGGTCTGTCCCGTCACGTATACACCGGCATACGTGAGGGGACAGACCCGTGGCGTATGGCGGGGTCAGGCGGCGGCGCGCAGCTCGCTGGGGCGGGTGCTGCGTCCGAGGAGCACGAGCGACAGAGCGGTGATCGCCATCGAGATCGCGATCGTCCCGCCGGTCAAGACGGCCAGCCGCTCCCACGGGATCGGAACGGCGAAGGTGACCATCTCCGATTCCCGTGCGCCTTCTGCCAGGACGGAGGTCTCGACGCTCGTCCCGAAGAAGGATCGGGCAGCGAGCACGCCGGCGGTGGCGGCGAGCAACACCGACGGGACCAGCGGCACCAGCGTCTCCATCAGCACGGCCCGGGCGAGCACGGGCTTGGGCGTCCCGCTCGCCGTGAGCGCAGCGAGCGTCCGGCGACGCTCGACGATCGCCTCGGCGTTCGTCACGAGCAGGTTCGCAGTGGCCAGCACGACCGCCACGATCAGCACGCCGTCGAGCAGTTGGAACGTGTCGGCGTAGAAGGAGTCGAAGCCGTCGTCGAGCAACACGAAGTTGCTCCGAGTCGCCTGGATCGCCGCTCCGAAGATCACGGCGAGGAGGACCGAGGCCGTTGCCTTGCTCGACGTGTACGGCGCCGCGATCATCCGGCGAGAGGCGATGAGCAGGTCGGGTCGACCCACCCGTGGGGCCAGGAACCCACCGACGGATGCCGAGATCGCAGCACTCCCCGTCAGCAGGCCTGCCACGCAGACGACGAAGAGGACGAAGGCGACCAGGGCGAGGACCAGATTGATCTCCTCCGACGATCGGGCCACGATGCCCAGCGCCACCAGGCCGCCGGTCCCGACGACGAACATCAGTGCAGCGGACCGCCTCGGCGGCTTCGGCGGTGCGGTGCGCGTGACGCCGAAGGGGCTGATGCGGATCTTGCGGAGCGCCAGCGAACTCGCCACGGTCGAGCCGATGGTGATCAGCGCGACGAGGCCGACCACGGCCCAGATCGGGATCGACACGTCGGTCGGCAGCAGCCGGACCTGGCCGTCCTTGGCCTGCGTGTTCCCGTTGCCCAACTGTTCGGTGTACTCGCCGAAGCGAGTCGAGTCGAGCGGGAGCCGCCCGACGTGGAAGACGATCGTGCCGAGGACCGAACCGATCAATGCTGCGATGCCGGTCTCGTAGGCGGCGATCCGGGTGGTCTCCGACGGGGTCGCGCCGGCCATGCGGAACATGGCGAGGCGACGGTCACGAGCCGGCGCACCGACCCGGGTGCAGAGCCCGACGAAGACGAGAACCGGGACGCAGAGCATCAGCATCGAGATCATGACGCCGGGCCGGAGACCGGGCTGGTCGAGCACGTCGAGTGCGTACGGTCCGTCGCCGTCGGAGATGAAGGCGACGGCGGCCCCGGCGAGCAGGATGACCGTCGCGGCGGCCGCTCCGACGGCGGTGAGGGCGATGCGCAGGCGGTCAGATCGACCGCCGCTCGCAGCGAGCCGGAGCAGCGCCATGATCCCGGGTCCGTCGGACTCGACGACGTCGGACTCTGCGGCGATGGTGGCGGCGGCGTTCACGAACGGCTCGCTTCGATCATGCCGTCACGGACGACGATCTCGCGGTCGCCGTATGCAGCGACCTTCGCGTCGTGGGTGATGATGACGACGCTCGTGCCGGCGTCGCGTGCGACCCGGACCATCTGCGTCATCACCTGCTCGCCCGACAGAGCATCGAGTGCACCGGTCGGCTCGTCGGCGAAGAGGACGGACGGCTCGGTGACCATCGCCCGGGCGGTGGCGACACGTTGGCCTTGGCCACCCGACATCTCGGGCGGCCGAGATCCGGCCAGGTCGGCGACGCCGAAGCGATCGAGCCAGGTGGTCGCCGCCGTGATGGCGGCAGCACGCTTGGTCCCGCCGAGCAGCAGCGGGAGCGCCACGTTCTCGGCGGCGGTGAGTTCGGGCACGAGTTGGCCGAACTGGAAGAGCACACCGAAGTCGGTGCGGCGCAGCTTGGAGCGCTGCGCTTCGTCCTCCTCGGAGATGCGGCGTCCGTCGTAGGTGACGTCGCCCGCGTCGGCGGCGAGAATGCCGGCGAGGCAGAGCATCAACGTGGACTTGCCTGAGCCGGAGGGTCCCGTGACAGCGAGGATCTCGCCGCGACGCAGGTCCATCGACACGCCGCGCAGGGCGGGCGTGTTGCCGTAGGAGTAGACGACCGAGCGAGCGGTCAGCACCGTTGGCGCCGACCGACCATCGGTCTCGTGGACCTCCGGGCTCGGGATCAGGTTGTTCATGTCTTCACTCATTTCTGGTTGTCCGTCATCGGGATCGACGACGAGGGGTTGATGGTCGTGTCGGCGGAGAGCGCGCGGTCGCCGGTGACGGCGGCGTGGAAGGCGGTGATCCGCTCGAGGGCCAGGTCGAGCCACTGAAGGTCGGCATCGAGATGGGCGAGGGCGTAGTCGGCGGAGAGGACCTCGGGAAGTGAGGTCTCCGGCTCGGTCTTGAGCCGGGTGTAGTGGCGCATCCGCTCCAGGTGGGCGGCACGCTGTTCCGACAGGTAGCACGCGGCCTGCTCACGGTCACCGACGAGAAGGGCGATGGTCGCCTTCACAGCGAGCGGGTTGGAGACGTGCGGGGCCGGTTCTTCGATCTGCGAGAGCCACGAATCCAGTTCCGCACGGCCCTCGGGGGTCAACCGGAAGACGGTGCGATCGGGCCCGTCGACCCGCTCGACCTCGACCGGAGCGACCCACGACTTCTTCTTCAACCGATCGAGCGTGGCGTACACCTGGCCGAACGCCAGCGGGCGGGCGCCGGCGAATCGCTCGTCGTGTTCGCGCTTGAGGTCGTAGCCATGATGATCACCTGCGGCGAGGAGCCCCATGAGTACGTGTCCCGTTGACATGCTCACACTATACACACAGTGAATAGCCCGTGGTCAAGGGCGCTGACGAGATTTCTACGTTGGGGCCGTGTGACCGAACGTGCGTGCCACCGGTGTGACCGAGGGCCTCACTAGCCTCTCGGGCGTGCCTCAGACGCCCACCTACATCGCGTTCGAGGGTGCCGAAGGGTGTGGCAAGTCGACCCAGGCCGCCCGCTGCGCCGAACGGCTCGGCGCCGTCTTGACACGCGAGACCGGCGGCACGCCGATCGGAGCCCGCCTGCGGGAGATCCTCCACGACACTTCGATCGACCACATGTCGGAGCGGGCCGAGGCGCTCATCGCCGCCGCCGACCGTGCACAGCACCTCGACGAAGTCGTCCGGCCCGCACTCGACTCGGGCCGCACCGTCGTGAGCGATCGCTCGGTCTACTCGACCCTCGCGTATCAGGGATACGGCCGAGGCCTCCCCCTCGACCAGGTCCGACAGATCAACGAGTGGGCGACCGGCGGGCTGTGGCCCCACGTGGTCGTGTTCGTCGACACCCCCGACGACGTGATCGCCGAGCGCATGTCCCGCCGCCACCTCGACCGGTTCGAGGCAGCGGGACGCGAGTTTCATGAGCGCGTCATCGACGGATTCCGCACGATGGCCGCAGCCGACCCCGGTCGCTGGATCACCGTCGCCGCCGTTGGGTCCATTTCGGAGGTGTCGGCGCAGATCGAACGAGCACTCACCGACCACGACGTCACCCGATGACCCCGATGACCCCGGCCTGCCGTCGTCCTCGGCGCGCCGCCGGCGCTCTCGTCGCAGCGGGCCTCGCCGCCGTCGGGTCGACCATGACCATGGTGGTGTCCACGATGCCGGTCGAGGCAACTCCCCTCGCCGTCGTCGACCGAGTCGACGTTCCCGCAGTCTGCTGCGCCACTGCCGAGCGCATCGACCCGCAGATCCCCCCGAGAGACGTCGTGGCGATCGTGGGCGACAGCCTGACCGTCGGCGTGACCTCGGCGAGCATCCTCGGCGACGACACCATCCAGAACCGCCTGCCCGACCAGGGCCAGGCCACCACCCTGATCAGCGCTCGCTCGGGTCGGACCATGGCCGAAGGCATCGCGATCATCCGATCGAATCGCTCGGCGATTCGTGACGCCGACGTCGTGTTCGTCGGGCTCGGCACGAATGACCTGTTCGGAAACGCAGGGTCGACCGTGGCGGGCGCCGAGAACGAGATCGAACGCATCAATCAGGCGATCTTCGAGATCGACCCGACCAATGTCATCGTGTGGATCGACGTCTCGGTCGAGGCGATCTCGCAGCGCACCGCGAACTTCAACGCCGGCCTCGGCAACATCACCGCCCGCTTCGACAGCATCGAAGTCTGTCCATGGCGACACCGGGCGCTCGCGACCCCCGGTGCCTTCGCACGTGACAGGATCCATCTCACGACCTCCGGGTATCGTGCGCGCCGAGACATCATTCTCGCCTGCCTTGCCAATTGATCGGACGAACGACCCACGTGAACGAACCCACCGACGATCCTGCGATCGTTCCAGCGGCCACCACGCCCGACGCCGGGCTCAGCCGCCGCTCGCTCCTGCTCGGCGCAACGGGAGTGGCCACCGCCGCTGCGCTCGGCTCGTCGTCGCCGGCGATCGCACTCGACTCGATCGACGAGACGGCTCGCGCCAGCGCCACAGCGACCCGCGTCGAGGTTCCCGTTCCCACCGGCGGATACGACCCGACGGTCCGTTACGTCGCTCTCTACGGCTTCCCCGGATCGAGAACGCTTGGTGTCCTCGGCGAATTCTCCGTCCAAGGAGCCGTCGATCGCGCACGCGCCGTCGCCGACACCTACGCCGGGCTGGGGCGACCCGTCGTGCCGATGTTCGAGATCATCGCATCGGTTGCCGCCGCCGACGCAGGCGGCGACGGCGACTATTCCAACGAGTTCTCCGCCGATCGCTTCCGCCCACACATCGACGCGGCGATCGACAACGGCATCCAGGTGCTGTTCGACCTGCAGACCGGACGCTCCACCTTCGACCAGCAGGCACGAGAGTACGAAGACCTCTGGCGCTTCCCGAACACGCACATGGCGCTCGATCCCGAGTGGCGCTTCAACGCTCCGGGACGGCCCGGAGGCGGGCGCATCGGCACCGTCGACGCGCCCGAGGTCAACCGGACGATCGAGTACCTCGATGACGTCATCGAACGTCGGGGCCTCCCGCCGAAGATGCTGGTCATCCACCAGTTCGTCCCGGCGATGGTCACCAACAAGTCGCAGATCCGCCAGACCGACAACGTGCGCGTGGTCATGCACATGGACGGGTTCGGCCCACTCGCCAACAAGCGCAACTCCTACGAACGAATGGTGCGCGACCTGCCCCCGGGCGCCGTCACCGGCTGGAAGAACTTCTACGACGAGGACCGCCCCACCCCCACGCCCGCCCAAACGGTGAACGACGAACCATCCCCCATCCTGATCTCGTACCAGTAGGAACCAGACGACGTGCCACGCTCCACCCGGCCCGTGCGACGCATGGGCGTTCGATGAGTTCGGTCTGGGACGACGTCGTCGGTCAGAAGGTGGCGGTCGAGCAACTCGATGCCGCAGCCGAGCACGGCCCCGTTCACGCGTATCTCTTCGTCGGTCCTCCCGGTTCGACGAAGTACGAGGCCGCCCGCGCGTTCGCCGCCCGGGTGATCAGCAGAGGTCACGAATCGGAGCAGCGCGACGCCCGTCTCGCACTGCGCGGCGAGCATCCCGACGTCCGCGAGGTCCGGCGCACCGGGCCGTCCATTTCGGCCGATCAGGCGCGCGAGATCGTCCGGGTGTCGTCGCTCGCCCCGACCGAAGGCGATCGCAAGGTCCTCATCCTCGACGAGTTCCACCTGCTGCGCCCCGAGGGCGCCGCGCTGATGCTCAAGACGATCGAGGAGCCGCCGGCATCGACGATGTTCATCATCTGCGCCGACTTCGTGCCCCACGAACTGATCACGATCTCCTCGCGCTGCGCCCGGATCGACTTTCGTGCGATCGCCGACGGTGTGATCGCCGCCCGCCTCCTCACCGAGGGCGTCGGCCCGGTCGAGGCGCAGGCAGCGTCGAAGGCGGCGCTCGGCGACCTCGACCGCGCCCGACTTCTCGCGAACGACCCCGGCGTGGCCGAGCGACGCACCGCCTTCATCCAGGCGCCGACGCGCCTCGACGGCACCGGAACCATCGCTCTCGGCCTCGCTGCCGAACTTCTCACGATGATCGACCAGGCCGCCGAGCCACTCAAGAAACGGCAGGAATCCGACGCCGAGGAACTGACGGCGCGCATCAAGGAGTTCGGCGAGCGCGGGAGCGGCAAGAAGCAGTTGGAAGACCTGCACAAGCGCGAACTGCGGCGCCAACGCACCGACGAATTGCGCGCCGGACTCTCCACGATGGCGTCCACGTATCGCGATGCACTGACGAAGGGGACGGCGACCGACATCGACGGGTGCGCCGGTGCGGTGCACCGCATCCACGGCGCACTCGAATCCCTCGAACGCAACCCGAACGAGCGTCTGCTGCTCGAGAACCTGCTCTGGTCGCTCCCCGATGCGACCGGCGTGGCGGGCTGAACGCGCCGCCACCGCACAGCACCGTCCTGTCGATGACGATCGCGCGCCGTATCCTCGAACCATGAGCATCGCGACCGCTCCTGTCACCCTCCCTCAGGCGAACGAACCGTGCTGGTGCGGCAGCGGACGCAAGTACAAGCGGTGCCACAAGAAGTCAGAGGGCCGCGTCCTGCAGGGCGAGGTCACCCCGATGCGGTCGGTGCCGGCCCACATCGCCGCGCCGCCCTATGCCGAAACCGGCGAGTACCAGGCGTGGGACGAAGGCTCGGTCAAGTCGCCGGAGATCATCGAAGCGATGCGCCGCAGCGGCAAGGTCGCCTCGACCGTTCTGCGTGAAGCCGGCGAGATGGTCGCTCCGGGCGTGACCACCGAGGAGATCGACCTCTTCGTCCACGAGCGCTTCATCGAACTCGGTGCGTACCCGTCCACCATCAACTACCACGGATATCCAAAAGCGTGCTGCACCTCGATCAACGAAGTGATCTGTCACGGCATCCCCGACTCGCGGCCACTCCACGACGGCGACATCTGCAACATCGACGTGACCGGCTGGATCGGCGGCGTGCACGGCGACACCAACGCCACGTTCTTCGTCGGCGACGTCGACCCCGAGAGCCGCCAACTGGTGAAGGTGACCGAAGAGTGCATGTGGCACGGCATCGAGGCCGCCAAGGCCGGACGCCCGCTCAGCGACATCGGTCGGGCGATCGAAGATCACGCCAAGCAGTACAAGTACGGCATCGTCAAGGCCTTCGTCGGCCACGGCATCGGCGAACAGTTCCACACCGACATCCAGGTGCTGCACTACTACGACAGCCGCGCCAGCGTCGTCATGCGCCCCGGGATGACATTCACGATCGAGCCGATGATCACCCTCGGGTCGATCAACTACAAGATCTGGGACGACGACTGGACCGCCGTCACCTCTGACGGCAAGCGCACCGCCCAGTTCGAGCACACGTTGCTCGTGACCGAGGGCGAGCCCGACGTGCTCACCGGCGGCGACGGCGCAGTCAGCCCCACCGCCCCCTGGAACCGCTGACCCTCTTCAGGACGGGTCGGGGGCCGGCTGTGAGGGCTGGTCGAAGAGGGCGACGAGTGCGAGGGCGGTGAAGCCCAGTCCGCCGACGAGTGCAGCGGCGGTCGTGAGGCGGTCGAGCCAGCCCGGGGCGTCGGTCGGGACGATTGCGGCCGTGATCCCGTCACGCTTCACGAAGCCCCACATCGCCAACTGCACACCGGCGACGAGGACCGAGGCCATCGCCACGAACGTACGGCCCTGACGGTCGGCCACGGCACCGACCACGACCGCCACCACGGCGACAGCCGGGAACAGCCACCAGACCAGTCGCGGTCCGGTCTCGGACGGCAGCGCCAGGTACTGGGCGAGGCCGACGGCGAGCGCGAGGGCCGACACCGGAGCTGCCACCCAGGCCCACCGACGATGCGATCGACGGAACACCCATCCACTCGCAGCGGCCGCGAGACCCACGGCGACGCCACCGATCGCCGGCAGTGGCGACGGCTCGGCCAGCCAGGTGCTGATCACGGTCACGTCGACGTCGACACCGTCCACGACGAGGAGCACCCGGTCTTCGAGGATCTGGTCACCCGCCTGCGCACCTGCGGGCCGGATCGTCTGCATCCAGTGCGCCCGGTGGTCGTGCCACGAGAACTGACCACCGCTCGCGACTCGCTCCCAGTCGGGATCGGCGTCGGGTGTCGCGTTCGCCGGGATCTCGCCGCCGCCGTAGCGGTCGTCGTTCGTGTACGTGCTCGGCGAGTTCTGGTTCTCGAGGACGCTGCCGTCGGGCTGGAACCAGAGGTACTCCTCACCTCGGTAGCCGATCACCGTCACCTCGGTTCCGGGATCGACCTTCAACTGGACGAACGAGTCGCCGCCGAGAACCTCGACCTCGATCGTCGGCGTGGCGGGTTCGATGCTCGTGATCTCGCTCCGGTAGTCGGTCGGCCCGGCCGGGTCGGCGAACGCCGTGGCTCCCACGCCGAGCACTGCGACGATCGCCGCAACGCAGGTCGCGGCCAACGCCGCAACCATGCGACGGAGCGACGAGCGCATCAGGCTTCTTCGACGATGAGCACGAGTTCGCCGCTCGGGTGCACCGTGCAGACACCCTCGAACGTGCCCGGATCCGTAAACGACTGGTTGATCTCGGTGTTCGCCGGTACGAACCACGGCCCGACGTTGTGGCCGGTGCCGTCTTCGTTGACGATGCGGATCGTCTCGCCGACCGTCGTCACGAGTTCGGCAGGAAGGATCTCGAGCGGGGTCCCGGCGCGCAGCGCATCGCCGGCCCCCTCGGGGATCGTGAACTCGTACGTTGCCGAGGCAACCCCCTCGGTGGTCTCGAAACCGGGGCCCGAGTCGCCACCGCTGCATGCGGCCGCACTGAGCGCGATCGACGCACCGAGGAGAGCGGTACGAGCAACCCGCCTCATCCGACCGCACCGTTCTCGGCCTCGTCGTCGATGCGATCGAGGAGGATCTTCAAGTCGGCCGCGATGACTTCCTTCTCGGCCCCGAACTGCCAGCTGAGCAGCAGTCCACCATCCGAGTCGACGGCATACAGGAACGGCGAGTGATCGACTTCGATCGTCCCGTCGTCGAGCGTGCGCACGTCGTAGGTCACCCCGAACGGCTCGGCGGCGGCCTGCAGCAGATCGTCGTCGAGCGTCCCGGCAGCTTCGGCGTCACCGACGAAGCTGCGGATGTACCCGGGAAGGACGTCGAGGTCGCGTTCGGGGTCGACGGTGACCATCACGGTCTCCACACGGTCACTCGAGCCGGGTTCGTCCTCGTCGAGCAGACGGAGCGCGACGGTGAGGTCGAACAGGGTGGTGGGGCAGACGTCCGGGCAGTTGGTGAAACCGAAGTAGACGACCATGACGTCGCCGGGGTCGGCGGCGAACTCGACGTCGGCGCCCGGGCTGGTCAGCGACGGCAACGCCACACCGCTCACCACCGGTGCCGGATCGAACACGACGCCCGACAGCGCCTCGTCGCTCGACCCGTCCGAGCCGCATGCGACGAGTGTGAGCGCACCGACGACGGCCATCGCCGACGTTCGGCCCCTGAGCGACGATCCGCTGCGATCAGGTCGTCGGAACACTGGTCAACTCCTCGATGTAGGACACCACGTCGGCCGCCTGATCTTCCGTGAGGCCGTTCGACGGCATCTTCAGCTCGTATCCGGCGACCTCTTCGGCGGACGGGTCGAGGATCGATCGCAGTAGGTAGGCGCGATCGGCGACGACCGTCTCGGTGCCCCCACCGTCGACCTTCAACTCGACGTCGGAGCCAGCGAGGTCGATCCACGACGGACCGATGCCACCCTGGCCGTTCGCACCGTGACACGACGCACATCCGGCGCTGCTGGCCGTGCTCTTGCCACGCTGCGCCACCTCCGAGAGGTTGCTCGACTCTGCACCACACGCCGTGGCGCCGAATGCCAGCAGGATGGTCGCGGCGCCAGCCAGCGCGTAGCGCGCAGCAGACGATGTGAGTGAGTGGACTCGCACGCTGTTCAGGTCGTCGGCGAGTGGCCGTCGGTTCCCGTCGTGCGCAGCGCCGAAGGGTCGTCCGACACGTCGGCCGGATCGGACATCATCTCGACGAGGTCGAGGCGGGCTCGTGACACGCGCGACCGAATCGTGCCGACCGGGCAGCCGAGAACCTCGGCTGCTTCGTCGTAGTGCATGCCGAGCACCTGCGTGAGGACGAATGCCGCCTTGCGGTCATCGCCGAGGGTCGAGAGCATCTCATCGAGCGCGACGTGATCGGCGCCGTCCGGGGTGGTGAACACGCCGGTCCCGTCGCCGATGGTCGAGTCGGACATCACAGCGGCGTCTCGCCGACGACGACGTTGGGCACTCCGGGTGTGATCGACACAGACACGTCGTGCGATGGTGAGCAGCCACCCGCGAGCCGGACCCTCCGCCCGATAGCGGTGCACTGACCCGATCGCCCGCTCGTAGGTCTGCTGAGCGAGATCGTCGGCGTCACGGGTGTCGCCGAGGTACCGGCAGAGCCGCCAGACGTCGCCCTGCGTTTCGGCGACGAAGCGTTCGAGCGCGTCACGATCACCGTCTCGCGCATCGCAGAGAAGCCGGGTCAGATGGTCCATTTCGAGAACATTCTCGCACCGACGGAACCGAATCGGTTGGAGGGCCGACCTCTTGTTTCGTGAACGATTTCACCGATCAGCCCGGCCCCGAACCACTGTCGTGCGACGATTCGTTCGAGCTGATGTCGGCCGACGCCGACGGAGAGACCACCGTGCTGGAGCGAGCTCGACTCGACGCCCACGTCGACGGGTGCGTCACATGTGAGGCCCTCGCCGAGCGGTTGCACCTCGTTGATCGGCGCGTCCGTCTCCGGCCCGCCGAGCCGATCCCCGATCTCGTGACGAGCGTGACGGAGCGGGCTCGGCCGGCGGTGCTCGGGCGCGGCGGATGGATGCGACCGGCGCTGATGTGGGTGGCCGTCGTGCTCTTCGTCCAGAACATCGCGGCCCTCGTGTTCGGCGAGGCCGAAGGTGCCGAGACTCACCTCGCTCGTCACCTCGGTGCCTTCGGAGTCGCTCTGGCGATCGGGTTCGCCTATGTCGCGTGGCGGCCGCATCGGTCGTTCGGGATGTTGCCGTTCGTCGCTGCGCTGGTGATCACGATGGTCGCGAGCACCGGATTCGACCTGCTCGACGGCGACCGCAGCCCCGTGGCCGAAGCGGCTCACATCTCCGAACTCGCGGGGCTCGCCCTGCTCTGGATGATCGCCGGGTCGCCGGGATGGAACGGTTGGCGCGAACTGCCGTTGCTGCGTCGCGTCCGGATCAGCTGACGGTCTCAGCGTCGTCGCCGTTCGATTTGTTCGAGCCGCTCCATCCACCACCGCATCGCCACGTCGGCGTCATCGCCCGCCACTCCGTAGGCCGCATCGACCGATCGAGCACACTCGACCGCGTCGCCCGAACGCAACGCTGCGACGGCATCGTCGAGTGAACCACTCGGCCACGCGAGTTCGGCGAGCATGGTCGGGCCGATGCGGATCGTCGTGGGCGACAACCCGGTGCCGCCACGTCGATGCCAGGCCCAGACCGAGACCGATGGCGAGGTGAGGAGCGCCGCGACCGGCCACACGTCGGCCGGGTCGTGCGGGTAGACACCCACGACCGGAACGCCCGGCAGCCAGTCGCCATCGGCGTCGGCGACTGCCTCGATGATCGCCGTCTGATTGGCGACCAGCACCTTCGGGACCAGACGCTTCGATGCCCACCTCGACATCTTGTCGTCGAGGAGGTCGAGGTCGATCCGCGGTGCGGCGAAGCGTTGCTTCGCGAACTTGACGGGCACCTCTCCCCACAGCGAGCGGCCCGGGTCGATCAGCCCACTCGTGATCAGCGGCGGGCCGTCGTCGTGGTCACCGACGGCGGGGACCATCCCGTAATACTCGTCGCGGAAGTTCGCGTTGAGTGTCACCCGGTCGCCGAGTCGGCCCCGAGGCGGGTTCGGGTCGTCGAGCGCAGCGGGCACCGGCGGTACGCCGATCCGTTGCGTCACGACGTGCGACCACGATCCGGCGAACGGGGTCGACGCCGAGCCCGAGGACGCGACGGGGTCGTCTCTGTCGAACTGGAACGCGAGCGCACACGTCACGACCTCGGCGTCGAAGTCGCGCTCACCCGTCCACGACGACCAGAACATCGTCGCTGCACGATCGATCCGCTCGCGCACCGGTCCGGCGTCGCGCACCGACAGGATCGACTGCGGGAGGACGAATGCGAGCCGGCCGCCACGGGGGTCGACCAGGTCGGCTCCGAGTGACAGGAACTCGACGGCGGCATCGGCGTACGGCCCTCCGCCGTGGCGACTCGCGCCGCCGCGCGTCGTCGACGCAGCCATCTGCGACAGGTAGGGCGGGTTCCCGATCACGAGATCGACCGCACCGCGCCGGCGGTCGAGAAACGGTGACGTCAACGCATCCTCGACGACGAGATCGGCGCCGGTGTGCCCGGCCCGACCGAGGCGGGCTCGGGCGTCGGCCACCGCTGCACCATCGACGTCGACACCGAACAGTTCCGCCTCGCCACCGGCCGCACGGATTGCGTCGGCGGCCGCCGCCAGGAACCGCCCGTCGCCACACGCCGGGTCGAGAACGCGGACTCGGCGCCCGGGTCGCGACGCCACGAACTCGGCGTCGACCACCGCATCGACCACGAGCGAGACCAGATGGTCCGGCGTGAACCACGCACCCCGCTGTTTGCGATCGGGGTCGGCAGTCGCCATGGCGGAAGGCTACGACGGTGGGTCGACCGTCTACAGTTTCCGGAGTGACCGACGCGCCGCAGTCGACGCCCCCGTCAACCGAATCCGTCGACGACTCGCGACACCTCGCCTTCGATCGCAACACGTGGGCGGCGCTCCGCGCGGCCACACCGCTCACGCTGGGCGAGCCCGAACTCGATCGACTGCGCGGCATCAACGAGCGCATCGACCTCGACGAGGTGGCCACGATCTACCTCCCGTTGAGCCGTTTGCTCAACCTGTACGTGAGCGCCACGCAGGACCTCCACAAGGTGTCAGCCACGTTCCTCGGCGCCGTGGCTCCGAAGGTCCCGTACATCATCGGCGTCGCCGGGTCGGTGGCCGTCGGCAAGAGCACGTTCGCTCGCATCCTCCAAGCCCTCCTCGCCCAGTGGCCCGACCACCCGAAAGTCGACCTCATCACGACCGACGGATTCCTCCACCCGAACGAGGTGCTGCACCAACGCGGGCTGATGGGTCGCAAGGGGTTTCCCGAGTCGTACGACACGCGCTCCCTGTTGAAGGTCCTACGTGAGATCAAGAGCGGCCGCACCCACGTCGAAGCACCGGTCTACAGCCACGTCGTGTACGACATCGTCGACGACGAGAAGGTCGTGATCGAGCAGCCCGACATCGTGATCATCGAAGGCCTCAACGTGTTGCAGACCGGCGAGGCAGCGACCGAGTTCGTCAGCGATTACTTCGACTTCTCGATCTACATCGACGCGCACGAGAGCGACATCGAGCAGTGGTACGTCGAGCGGTTCCTGACGCTGCGCGAGTCGGTCTTCCAGAACCCCGACAGCTTCTTCAGCAACTACGCGGGACTGACCGACGAGCAGGCCGTCGACACCGCCCGGTCGATCTGGAACGAGATCAACGGCGTCAATCTGCGCGAGAACATCGCGCCCACCCGTGATCGGGCGTCGCTGATCCTGCGCAAGCGCAAAGACCATCGCGTCGACAAGGTCCAACTCCGTCGACTCTGAGCCTCAGTCGAGCCCGAGCCAGGCAGGGAGATCGGAGAGCGAGGCCAACTCCATCACGTCCTCGCGGTGATCGTCGACGACTTCGAGGTCCCAGGTGAGGTGGTACGGAACGTGGACCGCGTGGCCGCCGAGCGCCATCACCGGCAGCACGTCGCTCTTCACCGAGTTGCCGACCATGCAGAACCGCTCGGGGGCGACGCCGAACCGGTCGATCAGCTTGGCGTATGCGGGCGGATCCTTCTCGAGAACGATCTCGACGTCGCTGAAATGGTGCTCGAGCCCTGACGTGGTGACCTTGCGCGTCTGGTGAACCAGGTCACCCTTCGTGATGAGCACGATGCGGATCTCGCGGCCGACGCGTTCGAGCACCTGCGGGACGTGCGCGAGCAGTTCGACCGGCTCGACGAGCATGGCGGTACCGAGGTCGACCAACTGTCGGATCACGTCGGTCGGGACAGCTCCGTCGGTCATCGAGATCGCAGCGCGCACCATCGACAGCGTGAACGCCTTGACCCCGTAGCCCTGGCTCGCGATGTCGAGTCGTTCGACGGCGTGGAGCGCATCGAGCACGTCGACTCCGGCGGGCGCGAACGGACCGACGAGTTCGGCGAAGCGCGCCTCGGCAGCCTGGAAACCGTCTTCGCTCTTCCAGAGAGTGTCGTCGGCGTCGAAGGCCACGATGTCGAAGTCGTCGATTCGTCGCATCGGATCAGGCTACGAACGCGACGATCCGGCTCGCACGGGTGCGAGCCGGATCACCGGGGGTCTCGTGGAGGCGCGACCGAGCTTCGGCCGAGTCTCGGCCGAGTCTCAGCCGAGTCTCAGCCGAGTCCGAGCACCTGGCGTGTGCCTTGCGCTCGCGCCTGGCAATCGGCGCCGGCTTCGGCGAGTGCGGAGCTGAGCTTGCCGAGGGCCGACTTGAAATTCGTGTCCCACTCGCCCTGGAACCGGTCCCGGGCCGGGCCGGTCCACACGAGTGAGCCGAGCGAACCGTCGACCTCCTTGGTCAACTGCTCGACCTTGTCGATCTGGTCCTTCATCGTCTTGCCGAAGCGCTCGAGCTCTTCGATGTCTGCCGAAACTGTGGTCATGATGTCTCCTCCTGTCCGTCGCTGACGACGGGGTGGTTGCGGATGGCGGTGATGCGGAGCGTGCTCCACCGTTCCACTGGGTCGCCCCGGCACCCGACGGGAAATCACGGGTCGGTACCATCGGCCCATGTCCGACTCCCGCACCGACGAATCTGCCGACCAGCCCGTCGATCCGATGATCGAATCGGTTCGAGAGCACGCAGCCGAGTATCTCGACCGGGCGGTGGCGATGCGTCGTCGACTTCACGAGTGGCCCGAACTGGGTAACGAGTTGCCGCGCACCCGCGACGAAGTGCTGGCCTCGATCGAAGACCTCCCGCTCGACGTCACGCTGCACACGACCACCAGCGGCGTGACCGCGCTGCTCGACGGTGGCAAGCCGGGCCCGACGATCCTGCTGCGCGGCGACATGGACGCGCTGCCGATGCCCGAAGACACCGAGGTCGACTTCTCGTCGAAGGTCGACGGGTGCATGCACGCCTGCGGTCACGACACGCACACCGCCATGCTGTCGACGGCGGCTCGCGTGCTGAGCGAGCGGCGCGACGAGATCTCCGGGCGGGTGCTGTTCATGTTCCAGCCCGGCGAGGAGGGTCACCACGGCGCGAAGCACATGCTCGAGGAAGGTCTGCTCGACGTGCCGCCGCTCGCCGACGGCACCGAGTCGCCGGTCGACGGGGCGTTCGCGATCCACATGACCTCGGCGATGCCGACCGGCTGGGTGTCGACGCGACGCGGGGCCGTGATGGCATCGGCCGACGTCATCCGCATCGAGGTCACCGGCAAGGGCGGCCATGCCTCCGAACCCCACCGAACGCTCGACCCGGTGCCGGTCGCCTGTGAGATCGTCACCGCACTGAACACCATGATCACGCGCTCGATCGATGCGTTCGACCCCGCCGTGCTCACCATCACGTCGATCCACGCCGGCACGACCAACAACGTCATCCCCGAGACGGCTTCGATATTGGGGACGATCCGAGCGGTCAGCGAAGCCACTCGGTCGAAGGTCCACGACAACGTCAAGCGAGTCGCCGACGGCATCGCCGCCGCGCACGGGTGCGGCGCCGAGGCGACGATCGACTACGGCTACCCCGTGACCACCAACCACGACGAGTTCGCCGACTTCTCACTCGGCCTGGCGCGCGAGGTGGCGCCAGCAGCGATCGAGCTGCCGAACCCCGTGATGGGTGCCGAGGACTGGAGCTACGTGCTCAACGAGCGACCCGGCGCGATGGTGTTCCTCGGTGCCACGCCGCTCGGGGTCGACCTGTCGACGGTCGCACCCAACCACTCGAATCGGGTCCACTTCGACGAGTCGGCGATGACCACCGGCATCGCTCTCTACACAGCCGCCGCCCTCCGCCACTGCGCCTGAGTAACGTTTGGGGTCTGACCCGGGCCGTTACCGGTAACGCCAGGTGCCAGACCCGTAACGTCTGGGGTCTGACCCGGGCCGTTACGTTCGACCGTCCCAGTCGGGGGCGAGGGCGAGGCGCAGCGTGACGATCTCGAACGGTCGGAGTTCGATCGCGAGCACGCCGTCACCGACCTCCTCGCCACGCTGTTCGGCTTCCATCAGGTCGCACCGCCACGCCGCGCCGATGCGAGTGGGAGCGCGCAGCGTCATCCTCGTCCTGTCGCCGACGGCTTCGTGGAGACGGACGATCAGGTGGCCGCTCTCGTCGTCGGCCAACTTGATCGCATCGACCTCGACACCGTGCGCAGGCGTCCCGGTGGCACCGACGATCTCGACGATCGGCGACGACTCACGATCCTGCCCGGAACCGCCGATCGTGCGGAGCGGCCGGTTGAAGAGCTCAGCGGCCGCTCGCACGTCGCCGAGGTCGCCGTCGTGTGGCCGGACGGCGAGCCGGACCTCGTGTCGACCGTGGTCGGCATCGGGGTCGGGGTACTTGGCCGCCCGAGCCAGGCTCACACGAATCGCGCGGTCGAAGACGGCGTGGCCGTACCGGCCGTTGTTCAGCACAGCGACGCCGAACGACGGCTCGGCGACGCTGACGTAGCGGTGCGCGCACACCTCGAACTTGGACGCGTCCCACGGCGACGACGGGTGCGTCGGGCAGTGTGTCACTCCGAATTGGACATCGCACGCAGCGGTGTCGGCACGGACGTCGAGCGGGAACGCCATCGACAGGAGGTGCTCGTCGTGATGCCAATCGATGTCGAGGTGCACATCGAGCTGTCGGGAGCCCGCCCGCAGTTCGTAGGTCGAGGTCACCGCCGACGGTCCGAGGCGCCGGACGACCCTGACCCGACCGACGAGCGGTCCCTTCTCCACGATGGACACCGCTCCGCCGGTGACGGTGCATGCATGTTCGCGAGTCCACGATTCGAGGTCCCACGCGTCGTACTCCACGGGCCGATCGGGGGCGAGTTCGATCGCGGCGAGCAGCGCTCCCGGAGGGACGATCTCGCGCCGCGCGACCGTGTCGATGATCGACGTGATGTCACCATGCTTGTTCCACCGCACACAGAGCTGACCGTTCGTCATCGAGCAGTCGGTCAGTACGACGCGGTCGGTCACCGGCTGCGGGTCGATCGGTGCGATCCCGAACGCCGGGACCTCTGCGGCGAATGCGACCGAGTCGTCGGCGAGTCGCTGGACGTGCTGCGGCGCTCGTCCGCTCGATGCGAGGCGATCCTCGTCGGCGACCGCTCCGCCGTCCGCCACCACGACGACGCCGCTGATCGCAACTCCTGACGGGTTCGCCAGCGCTGGGCGGCTGCGCGCCAGACCGGCGAGGGACCGATCGATCCGGCGAGTCACCTCGCGCGCCACACGTTCGAACGTCTCCTCCGCATCGCGGTGGACCCAGGCGATCGACGAGCCCGGCAAGATGTCGTGGAACTGCTGTGTGAGCAGCTGCTTCCAGGCCTCGTCGAGCGTCATCAGCTCGTCGGCAGATCCCCCGAGTGCCGACGCCTCACTGCCGGTGGCGGTGGCGGTGCCGGTGGTGCCGGCAACGGCGAGTGCGGCCTCCCAGAGTTCGGCCTCGACGAGCAGGCGCTCACAGCGTCGATTGCCGATCTTCGTCCGCAGTTGGCTCGTGAGGGTGCCCCGATGGGTCTCGAAGTACAGCTCGCCCCGCCACACCGGCACGGGCGCTCCTCGGACCGCCTCGTCCTCCACGGCGGTGAAGAAGTCGTCGACCGAACCGATCTCGAGGCTCACCGATGGGTCGACGTCGGCGATGCGCCGAGCACGTTCGAGCATCTCGCGGGTCGGACCGCCGCCGCCGTCGCCGTGTCCGAACGGCATCAGCGACACATCGCTCCACGCGTGCTCGCGGAAGTTCCGGATCGAATGGGCGATCTCGCTCGGACGGATCTGAGCGTTGTACGTGTCGACGGGTGGGAAGTGCGTGAGGACGCTCGTGCCGTCGAGCCCCTCCCAGCGAAACGTGTGATGCGGGAAGCGATTCTGCTTGTTCCACGACAGCTTCTGCGTCACGAAGCGGTCCATCCCGCCCGCCACGAACAGCTGCGGGAGGCCGGCCGGATACCCGAACACGTCGGGGATCCACATCTCGCGGCACGGTGCACCGAACCTGTCGGTGAAGTAGCGCTGACCGTGCACGATCTGGCGGGCGAGGCTCTCGCCTGACGGCAGGTTCATGTCGGATTCGACCCACATCCCGCCGACCGGCAACCACTGGCCGCGAGCGGCTGCGGCGACGATCTTGTCGAACAACGCCGGTTGGCTCTCTTCGATCCACGCGTACTGCTGGGCCTGCGAGCAGGTGAACCGGAACGTCGGATCGTCGTCCATCAGACCAACGGCCGACGCGAACGTGCGCGTGCACTTGCGGATGGTCTCGCGGATCGGCCAGAGCCATGCGGTGTCGATGTGTGCGTGGCCGGTCGCGATGATCCGGTGGCGTCGAGCGTCGCCCGCATGGCCATGGACGTCGCCATCGCCACCGCCATCGACATCGCCGTCGAGAGTGATCGGACGGAGGTGCGTCGCGAGGGCACGGCGGGCATCGTCGACCTCGGGCAGCGCATCGAGTGCGATGATGATCGACCGGCGTATCTTGGCCCGACGCGGGTCGGCGAGCGCGAGCGACCGCATCGTGTCGTCGAGCACGTCGAGGTCGTGGACCAGTGCCTCGGTCTCGAGGTCGACGAGCACCAGGTCGGCCGTGCGGAATCGGTAGATCGGGTCGGCGGACGCAGTCTCGGGCAGCCCCTCGGAGGACGGTGCGAACTGCACGAAGGTGGGGTTCGATGCCGCCTCGACGAGCAGTACGACCCGACCTGTCGCCAGCTCGTCGGCCTCGATCACCACACAGGTTCGATCCGGATGGATTCCCTGCACCGGCGTCCCATCGGTGCGAGAGACGACGAGGCCCTCGGCCTGGAACCCGGCCTGGGCGAGCGTGAAGCCGAGGTCGACGACCGCCTCGACTCGGGTTCCCGGGCGGTCGTCCCAGCCCGCTGGCACGTCGGCGGAGAAGCGGAACCACGTGGTCTGCCACGGCGCTCCCCACTCGGAACCCGCGACGAATGGCGTCAGTTCGCCGGGCGACGGCCCTGCCTCGATCGACATCGACGCTCGGTCGGCGTGGACGAGTGGCAGGACGCGCTCCCACAGGTCGCGATCGATGCGCCGCTCGGCGAGCTCACGGTCGTCATGCACGCAACGACCGTATCGCTCACCCGGTCGGCGCTCGGCGACACGGGTCTGCGACGGGGTGGGTCAGCGGACACGGACGTGCTGCGCTTCGTCACCCTTCTTGCCCTGGCCGACCGAGAACGACACGCGGTCGTTCTCGTCGAGGGTCTTGAATCCCTCGGTTTCGATCTGGGAGAAGTGGACGAACAGGTCGTCGTCACCGCCGCCGTCGCGATGGATGAACCCGTAGCCACGCCCGGCGTTGAAGAACTTGACCGTGCCGAGCTGATGACCGTTCGGAACGGGCGCCGTGCTCTCGGCGCGCTCCTTGCTCGGAGTCGGGTTGCTCGGAGTCGGGGCATCCGCCTTCTTCGTGCGACCGGTTGCGGGATCCTGGCGGATGGCCGCGACAGCGTCGGGCGTGCGCTCGTTCTCGGGTGCTTCGTCGAGCAGCGCGACGACTTCGAGATCGGCGAGATCCGGGTCGGTCACGTCGACCTGGATGCCGACTTCCTTCTGGAGCTTGCGGACGTCCTTCGACGTACCGGGCTCGACCAGCGACACGACGATGCCGGTGGCTCCGGCGCGCGCCGTGCGGCCCGAGCGGTGGTGGTACGTGGCGCCGTCGGCCGGCGGGTCGTAGTGGATGACGGCCGACACGCCGTCGACGTGGATACCGCGGGCGGCCACGTCGGTGGCGATCAACGCAGCGGCCTTGCCCTGCTTGAACGCGTCGAGCGCACGGTCGCGCTGGTTCTGGCTGCGGCCGCCGTGGATCGGCTGCGCACCGACACCGAGCTTGCCGAGTTGCTTGGCGAGTCGATCGGCACCGTGTCTCGTCCGGGTGAACACGATCGTCGGGCCACAGGTCTCGATGACGTCGGCCGTGTTGCGGTTGCGATCGGCGCGATCCATCTGCCAGAAGACGTGATGCGCGGCGTGGATGTCGGGTCCCTTCGGACCGACCTCGTGGCGCACCGGATCGTGCTGGAAGTCCTTGATCAACTTGGCGACCGGGCCGTCGAGCGTCGCCGAGAAGAGCAGCACCTGACGGTCGGAGCGGGTCGCGCCGACGATGCGACGTACGGCAGGGAGGAACCCCATGTCGGCCATCTGGTCGGCTTCGTCGACGACGACGGTGGACACGTCGGCGAGGTCGATGGCGCCCATCTGCATGAGGTCTTCGAGGCGGCCCGGGCAGGCGACGACGAGTTCGGTTCCCTTGTTGAGGGCGTTCTTCTGGTTGCCGTAGCCGACGCCGCCGTAGATCGACGTGGCATGAAAGCGCATCGCCTTCGTGAACGGCGTGAGCTCCGACATGATCTGCTCGGCGAGTTCGCGGGTCGGAGCGAGCACGAGCGCAACCGGGCGCTTCGACTTCGCCTTGCTCAGGCCGGCGACGAGCGGCAGTCCGAAACCGAGGGTCTTGCCGGAGCCGGTGGGGGCACGGCCGGCGATGTCACGACCGTCGAGAGCGTCAGGGATGACAGCGGCCTGGATGGCGAAAGGGCTCGACATGCCGAGGCGATCGAGTGCGTGGACCATCGCGTCGGGGAGACCGAGGTCGGAGAACGAGGCGTCAGGCGACGCGTCGATGGTGGAGGTCATGGGGGAACTGCTTTCGGTTCTGCATCACACAGCGCTACGGCCGGAGCAGAGATTCCGATCAGCGCCCACCGGTCAGATCGACCAGCGAGTGATCGACGGTACCGGAGGCCTCGACGATCCGCGTGTCGCTCCCGTCACGCGTCGAGATTCGGGCCTCGCCGAAGATGGTGACCACCGTCGGCGCTGATGCACGTTCCGGTGATCCACGAACTCTCCGGTCCGGAGAGGAACCTGACGAGCGCGGCGATGTCGTCGACCGTGCCGGTCCGCCCGAGCGGCATCTGCGACATGTAGTCGGCGACGACGGCCGGCATGGCGAGCATCGCCTCGGTGGCGTCGGTCGGCACGAGCCCGGGTCGCACGGCGTTGGCCCGCACGCCCGACGGACCCATCTCGTCGGCGACCTGACGGACGAGCATCTCGAGGCCCGCTTTCGACACCGCATACGGCGACATGAAGCGGTGCGTCTCGACTGCAGCGATCGACGACATCGCGACGATCGACCCTCCGCCGGCAGCGACGAGGTGCGGCACGGCGTGCTTCATCGTGAGGAACGCGCCGGTGAGGTTCGTGTCGAGCACCGAACTCCAGTCGGCCAACGACGTGTCGGTGAACGGTGCAGCCGAGCCGAAGCCGGCGTTCGCGACGAGGATCGAGAAGTCGCCGTCGTGCTCGGCCGCGAACCCGCAGGCGGCCTCGACGCTGGCTTCGTCGGTCACGTCGCAGGCAACCGTGGCGACGACGGCGTCGGACATCTCCGCACGCAGTGCATCGGCGGCCGAGTCGAGCCGATCGACGTCGCGAGCGGCAAGTACCACCGACGCGCCGTCGGCGAGCAACGCTCGTGCGCAGCCCAACCCGATCCCCGAACCTCCACCCGTCACGAGCGCGATCCGGCCGTCCAGTGATGTCGTCATCCCCTCAGTCTGCCCGCTCCCCATACGTGAAGGGTCTGTCCCCTCACGTATGCGCAAGGAGTCTGTTCGTGGAGGGTCTGTCCCCTCACGTATACGTCAGGACTCTGTTCGTGGAGGTCTCGCCCTTCTCCACGTGCCCGCCCGTCGACGATCCGTACGTGAGGGGACAGACCCTTCACGTATGTGTTCGGATTGCGGGGGTGGCGTGTTGGCGGCAACGATGGCGGGGTGAACGACACCTCGATCTCCGGCACGCAGCGTCCGCTCGACGGCATCGTGGTGATCGACCTCACGCGCGTGCTGTCGGGCCCGCACTGCACCCGGATGCTCGCCGACATGGGAGCCGACGTGATCAAGGTCGAGCCGCCCGCCGGTGACCTCACCCGGTTCTCCACGCCGCGCCACGGCGGCATCGCCAGCTATTTCGCGCAGCAGAACACCGGCAAGCGCAACCTCAGCATCGATCTCACCACCGAGGCCGGCGCCGACATCGTCCGCTCGCTGGCCGGTCGCGCCGACGTCCTCGTCGAGAACTTCCGCCCCGGTGTGATGGCCCGGTTCGGTCTGTCGAGCGACGACCTCCTGTCCGCCAACCCCCACCTCGTGTTCGCGTCGATCTCGGGGTACGGCCAGACCGGTCCGTGGGTCGGGCGCCGGGCGTTCGCACCCGTCGTCGAAGCCGAGAGCGGGATCATCGCCTCGCAGGGAAACGCACGCGACGGCCAGTACTCGAAGGACCCACACAGCCACGCCGACGTCTACTCGGGGATGGAGGCGGCAGCAGCCGTGCTCGCCGCGCTCTACCAGCGAGAGAAGACCGGCCGCGGACAGGCCATCGACGTGTCCATGGCCGAGACGATGCTCTACGTCAACGAGCACCAACACGACGTGCTCTGGGATGGCGCCGATGACCCGAACTGGATCCGCAGTTTCCAGCCCGGCGACTACGTGGTTCTCGAAGTGGCGAACGGGGAGTCGGTCATCGTCAGCGGTCACCCGGCCGAGCGCGGCAGCTTCGAACTCTTCATGCGCGCGGCCGGTCGACCCGACGTGATCGACGACCCGCGCTTCGTCGACGTCGCCTCGCGGATGGCCGACTACGACGCGATCCGAGACGTACTCGCCGAGTTCGCCGCGACGATTCCCGATGCCGAGGCCTTCGAGGCGACGTTCGCGGAGTACGGCCTGGCCGTCGGGCGCGTGCGTCAACCGGGCGAACTCGCCGACACCGACTGGGCTCGGGAACGGGGATCGATCGTCGAGGTCGACGACCGGTCGGGCGGGACGATCCGGCTGCCGAACGTGCCGTGGCGTTTCAGCGGTGCTCCCGACGTCGCCGTGTCGGGCGTGCCGAAGTTCCGTGGCGAAGACAACCGGACGGTGCTCGCCGAGATGCTCGGGTACGACGACGAGCGACTCGATCGGCTCGAAGCCGACGGCGTGCTGTCGAGCCGCGTTCCACGATCGTCGTGAGCCGATTGTCGTTCCCCGTCGCCCCGATGAAGGCGACGATGGGTTCGCTGCCGTCGAACGGCACGGGTTGGGCGTTCGAGATCAAGTGGGACGGGCATCGCACGATCGCCCACCTCGGCGACGGCCGGGTGCGGTTCCAGAGCACGGCGGGGCACGACACGACCGAGCGCTGGCCCGACGTGCACGGCATCGCCGGCGCCAGCGGAGGAACGCCGGTGATTCTCGACGGTGAGATGACGGTGATCGGCGACGACGGACGACCCGACTTCGGACTGGTGCAGAAGAGGGCCGACCCCGGTCGGCATCCGGCGGTGTTCCAGATCTTCGACGTGTTGCAGATCGGCGACGTCGACGCAACGCCGCTTCCCTACGTCGATCGGCGTCGCCTGCTCACCGACCTCGTCGAGCCGGCGACGAACTGGCAGGTGCCGGCGCACTCGCTCGGTGACGGCGCCGACCTACTGGCTGCGACCCTCGAGCAGGGCCTGGAGGGGATCATCGCCAAGCGCATCGACTCGGCCTACTCGCCGGGGTCACGCAGTCGGGATTGGCTGAAGATCAAGAATCGGCATCGGGTCGAGTTGGTCGTCGGTGGCTACACGTCCGGTTCGGGCAACCGTGCCTCCACCTTCGGGTCGTTGCTCGTCGGGATCGATGCCGCGGCTGCCGGTGCCGACCCCGTCCGGCGAGCGCTCGTCGAGCCGCTCGGGGTGCCGGGTGCGGTCCGGTTCGCCGGTGGCGTCGGCACCGGCTTCGATCAATCGACGCTCGAAACGTTGACCCAGCGTCTCCGCGCGATCGCGGTCGAATCGTCGCCGTTCGACGACCACAGCGAGTTCCCGCCCGCCGTGCGAAGGACTGCGCACTGGGTCCGTCCCGAACTGCGCATCGACGTCGACATCGCCGAGTTCACCAACGCCGGTCACGTTCGTCACGCCAGCTTCGTCGCGTCGCACCAGAGGCCGGACCCGCAATGACAGACCCGTCTCGGTGAGGGTCTGACCCGTAGCGAGATGGCTCGGTGCTCGTGTGGTGTGATGGGGAGATGACGATCGATCGGTCCGACGCTCTTGCGCGAGATGCTGTCGATGCTCTGTCGGGGTGGCGCGACGAGTTCGTGATCGACGACCCCGGACTGGTCTACCTCGACGGCAACTCGCTCGGGATGACGCCGAAACGGACACTCGACGCAGTCCGCCACGTCCTGGAACAGGAGTGGGCCAGCGACCTGATCAGGTCGTGGTGGGAACACGGTTGGCTGGACCTGCCGCTCACCGTCGGCGACGAACTGGCGCCTCTGATCGGTGCCGGGCCGGGCGAGGTCGTGGTCAACGAGTCGACGACCGTCTGTCTCTTCCAGGCAATCAACGCGGCCCTCGACCTCGGCGGCACAGACGGCGGAGACGGCGGCACGGTCGGCGATGGCGGCACGGTCGGCGATGGGCCGCGCTTGATCGCCGTCGACGACTCCGAGTTCCCGACCGATCGGTACGTGGTGGACGGCATCGCACGGATGCGCCCCGACGTCGAAGTGCGCAGCGGGCTCACCGATCTGGATCGAGTGGACGTGGTGGTGCGCTCGCTGGTCGACTACCGAACCGCACGCCTCCACGACCTCGCCGACGAAACGGACCGCGCCCGACGCGCCGGAGCGATCACCGTGTGGGACTGCTCCCACGCCGTCGGCATCGTCCCGTTCGACGTCCGCGCGGCCGGTGTCGACCTGGCGGTCGGCTGCACCTACAAGTTCTTGAACGGCGGGCCCGGAGCGCCGGCGTTCAGCTACGTGCGGTCGACCCTGCACGACCGGCTGACCCAACCGATCTGGGGATGGTTCGGCCAACGCGACCAGTTCACGATGGACGCGCCGTTCAGCCCCCGCCCCGGCATCGCACGGATGATGAACGGGACGCCGAGTGTCCTCGCTCTCACCGCCGTGCGGGCCGGCATCTCGATCATCGCCGAGGCGGGCATCGACGCAATCGCCGAGAAGGGCGCGGCGGTCAGCAACTTCGCGATCGACCTGACCGAGCAGTTCGGTCTCGTCTGCACCACGAAACGGCCACCGTCGTCGAGCGGCGGCCACGTGTCGATCATCCACCCCGACGCCGAGCGAATCCAGCAGACATTGGCGGCCGAACGCATCATCGTCGACAAGCGCGACCCGGACGTCGTGCGCCTCGGACTCTCGCCGCTCACCACTCGCTTCGTCGACGTCTTCGATGCCATCGGCGCCATCGCACAGCTTGCACACGCAACGGAATGATGACGATCTTGCGGCACGTACTACCGTCCGGCGATGCGTTCTCGCTCGTTTGCCGTCCGTTGCGCCGTCGCTCTCGCGATGACCGCCAGTTCCGTGGCCGTCGGAATCGTGTCTCCGATCGGAGTGTCCGGAGTGGTCCAGGCCGCGCCGTACGAACCGCTCGATTCACCGCAGCGGATCGTCGACTCACGTCCCGGCGGAGAGACCGTCGACGGCACGCTCGAGAAGATCGACCGGCTCGCCGCGGACAGCACGCTCACGATCCAGATCGGTGGTCGAGCCGGCGTCCCGGCGAAGGCGACGAGCGTCGTCCTCAACGTCACCGCCGCCAGCCCGACCGAGGGCGGATTCTTCACCGTGTTCCCGTGTGGTGACCGGCCGAACTCGTCCAACCTCAACTACCGCACGGGCCAGAACATCGCCAACACGGTCTTCGCGACGCTCGACGAGAGCGGCCAGGCCTGCCTCTACACGTCGGGCAACACGCATCTGATCGTCGACGTCGCCGGCACGATGCCGGAGGACGCCTTCGCCGGGCTCGTCCCGCCGCGACGCTTTGCCGACACGCGCTCGGGGGGCGGCCAGACCTTCGACGAACTGATCGAAGGCACCGGGCCGCAGCCCGCGGGTTCGACTCTCACGATCCCGGTCGCCGGCCGATCGGGCGTTCCGGTGGACGCTGCCACCGTCGTTCTCAACGTGACGGCTGTCCGACCCGAGACCAACGGGTTCTTCACGGTCTTCCCGTGCGGGGACGTGCCCACGGCGTCGAACCTCAACTACCGCGCCGGCCAAGCGATCGCCAACGCCGTCGTCGCCGGCATCAGCGCCGGTGGAGATGTGTGTGTGTTCACCTCAGCAGCCAGCGACGTCGTCGTCGACGTGGCCGGCACACTCGCGACCGACACATACGTGCCGCTCGCCGAGCCGCAACGCATCGCCGACACCCGCCTGACCGGCCAGACCGTCGACGGATTCTGGAGCGAGATCGGCATGCGCAACGGCGGCGAGACACTGGTGCTCCCGGTCGCCGACCGCGGTGATGTTCCCGCCGGGGCGACCGGAGTGATCTTGAACGTGACCGCCGTCCAAGCACAGGATCGCGGGTTCGTCACGGTCCACCCGCGCGGCTCGGAGCGCCCGAACGCCTCGAACCTGAACTTCGATTCCGGTCGAAACATCGCGAACGCGGTCGTCGCCCGAGTCGGTGGCGACGGACTCGTCTGCATCTACAACTCGAGCGCGACCCACCTGATCATCGACGTCGCCGGGTACCTCGTCGGCCCCGACTCGGGTCTCGGTGGCGAAGGGTGCCCGCCCAACGAGCAACGGCTCGACTCGTCGATCACGTCGGAGCCCGGCTTCGTCGCACTGATCCCCGAAGATCTCCAGCCGGGACGCTACGAGATGCCGTCCGCACCCGAGACGTGTGGGTTCGGCCGGTACGAACAGCCCTTCGTCTCGGGCGCCGACACGCCCGTCGTCGGGTCGAGTGGTGCCGCCGGCCCGGGCACACGCCTCATCGTCGACATCCGCCCGACCGACATCGAGTTCGGCTATTCGAGTTCGTGTCCGAACATCCGCCCGTACCAGCCCAGTTCATCGCCCGCCACGTCGTTCGGCGCCGGCATGTACGTCGTCGACCAAGACATCGCGATCGGTTCCTACTCGACGACGGCGAGCGACGGGTGCCTGGTCTTCGTCCTGGAGAGCTTCGACGGTTCGTTCGGATCGGTTCTCGGATTCATCGAGGTGACCGACGAGAACGCTGGGGAGCAGTTCCTCTCCCTCACACCGGCCACCGCAGGTGTCTTCACGACCCCCGAGTGCGGCACGTGGACCCCCGCCGAGCTCAAATCCGGCGTGAGCCCCACGTCGTCGGTCACGGCGCCGTCCGAGGTGTCGATGCCGCCTGCGCCGGACACACTGTGGTCATGAGTGTCGTCAAGATCAACGCCATCACGATTCCCGAGGGCATGGGCCCACAGCTCGAAGGGCGCTTCGCCGGACGAGCGAAGATGGTCGAGGCCTTCGACGGATTCGAAGACTTCCAGTTGCTGCGTCCGACGCCAGATCACGAGGGAGGTGAGAGTCGCTATTTCGTGTACACGCGCTGGGCGACCGAGGCCCATTTCCAGGCGTGGATGGACAGCCAGGACTTCGCGAAGGGTCACGGCTCCGGCCAGGCCGACGGCAACTCGACGTCCGACGGTGAGCAGGCGCGCAAGCCGGTCGCCCAGGGTGCCGACCTGATGTCGTTCGAGGTCGTCGAGCACGTCGTCAAGGGCGCCTGAATCGATCACCGATCAAGCGACCGGAGCGGTGGCTGCGGTCGTCGCTAGGATCCCGTACCCGTGGGACTGATCGTTCAGAAGTACGGCGGCACGTCGGTCGCCGACCCCGATCGCATCAAGGCAGTCGCCGACAACATCGCGATCACGAGGCGTCGAGGCGACGACGTGATCGTCGTCGTGTCGGCGATGGGCAAGGCCACCGACAATCTCATCTCGTTGGCCGACCAGGTGTCGAAGAATCAGTCCGGTCGCGAGATGGACATGCTGCTCACGACCGGCGAACGTCAGACCGCTGCGCTGGTCACGATGGCACTCCACGAGCGAGGCATCGACGCGATCAGCTTCACCGGCAGCCAGGTCGGCATCATCACCGACACGGCTCACCGCAAGGCCAAGATCATCGAGGTCAAGGGTGACCGGGTGAGAGCGTCGATCGCCGACGGCAAGGTCGCCGTCATCGCCGGGTTCCAAGGGGTGAGCACCGCCAAGGAGATCACCACGATGGGTCGTGGTGCCTCCGACCTCACCGCCTCGGCGCTCGCCGGCGCGATGAACGCCGACTCGTGCGAGATCTACACCGACGTGACCGGCGTGTTCACCGCCGACCCCCGCATCGTCCCGCGGGCGCGCAAGCTGCACAAGGTCCACTTCGACGAGATGCTCGAGATGGCAGGCGCCGGCTCGAAGGTCTTGGCGATGCGATCGGTCGAGTTCGCCCGCAACCATGACGTCCCCCTCCACGTCCGTTCCGCGTTCACGTGGGAACAGGGGACGTGGGTCAGCAACGAGGAGCCCTCAGTGGAAGATCCGATCATCTCCGGTGTCGTCACCGACATGACCGAGGCCAAGGTCACCGTGCTCGGTGTGCCCGACAAGCCCGGCATCTCCGCGGCGCTGTTCGAACCGCTGGCCGAGGCGAACGTCAACGTCGACATGATCGTGCAGAACACGTCGACCGAGGGCACGACCGACATCAGCTTCACGATGCCGATGGCCGACCTGAGCCAGTCCGAGTCGATCGTGCAGCGTGTCGCCGACGAGATCGGCGCCACCTCGGTCACTCACGACGACGACATCGCCAAGGTCAGCCTCGTCGGCGCCGGCATGAAGTCGTCGCCCGGCATCGCCGCCAAGATGTTCCGAGTCCTGGCCGACCACGACGTGAACATCCAGATGATCTCGACGTCGACGATCCGCGTCTCGATCATCATCCCGTCGGGCCAGATGGAACTCGCTGCACGCGCGCTGCATACGGCATTCGGGCTCGATTCGGCCGCCGACTACAGCGCACCGCTCCCCGAACGCCAGTGACCGGAGCCAGCCGCCGGGGCCTGGATCGGCCTGTTGCCGGTGCTGACGTGAACGAGCGTCCGAGTCGGGGTATGACTGGAAACGTGGTCTCACGCGGGTCGTCGTCTGTCGCCACCGCTCTCGCTGCGCTCCTCGTCATCGCCGCCGGATGCGGTTCGGGTTCGGACTCGTCGTCGTCGACCGATGCGCCGGTGGTCGAAGCACCCACCACGGCGACTCCCGGCCAGACCGATCCTGCCATCGAACCCACCGACACCGGGGTCGACACCAGCCTCGGCGAGGACACCGGACTGGCGCCGATCGACCCCACTGCAACGACCGAACCGGTCGTGGACATGGCTCCCGAGGTGACCACGACGACGATCGCGCCGATCGAGCCGATCGAGACGTCGATGATCTTCCCGACCGGACCGTACGAACTGGGCGATGACGACCTGTTCATCCTCCGGACCGACGGCGACCTCGAACTCCACGAGCAGATCCTCGACGGACGGGCCGACAGCGTGGAGCGGTTGGTCGACAACCCCGACCCGCGCGATGCGGTCGACGAGGGTCCCGGACCGAACGTCGTCGACGACATCGCCGGAGTCGTGAACGGTGCGGTCGTCTACAGCGAGTGTTGCGAACCGGTCGCAGGGGTCGTGCTGGCCGCCGGGGACGACGGCGATTCGATCGATGTCGGGTTCGGCTACGACCCCGCCCTCAGCCCGGACGGCACCCGGGTCGCGACGGCGAACGACCAGTTCTTATCGGTGACCGGTGTCGGCGGCAACGGCGTCGGGGTTCCACTCAATCAGGATGCCGACGCCCGATACAGCAGCGTGTTCGATCTGGAGTGGGTCGACGACGAGACCGTCGCCATGATTCGTTCGCAGGACAGCCAGTACGCGATCACCACACACGATGCGACGACGCTCGTCGAGACGGCATCGGTCATGATCGACGGCGCCGACGCCAACCTGGGTGTGTCGGCCAGCTTCGCCGGATCGTCCGATGCCGGCGAAGTTGTCGTGGCGATCCAGGACCCGGTCGAGACGACGTTGCGCTTCTTCGACCCTGACACGCTGACCGAAAGCGACACCGAACCCGTCGTGCTCCCGGTCGATGTGTCGGCGGTGCAGATCGGCGCCGCCGGTGTTCTCTGGGTCGACGACAGCGTCTTGTTCCTCCTGGCGCCGGGCGAGTTCATCGCCGAACCGCTGGCCGACGAGGTGCTCGCTGCCTGGTTCGTCCGAACCGCCACGCCAGCGGCCTGACCGCGCAGCCGCGGTCGCAGCGACTCGGGTAACACCAGGTGCCAGACCCGTAACGTTCAGGGTCTGACCCCAACCGTTACTCGGGTAACACCAGGTGCCAGACCCGTAACGTTCAGGGTCTGACCCCGACCGTTACTCGTGGGGCCGCACCGGTAGCGTCCGGTCGGTGCCGCCCGTCGTCCGCCCGGAGTCGCTGGCGATCTGTGCACGGGTTGCCGCCCACGGCCTGATCTCCGCCGAGTGTGATGCGCTCGTCGGCGCCGTCCCCGACGACGACGGGATCGCCGGAGGCGCATCGGCCGGACGTCTGCATCTGGTGGAACGAGCGGCGTACGTCCAGACCGGCGTCCGGGTGATCGCTCACGCCGAGTCGCTCGACGCCCTCGTGGACGACGTCGCTGTCACCGATTTCGACGCCGACCGCTTCCGGATCGACGTCCACGACCCGTCGTCGCGCCTCGGCCTCGGCTCGCCCGAGGTGGCTACGCGGCTGGCCGACGTCATCGCATTCGGACCCGACCTGCGTGACCCGATGCACCGGTTCCTGGTGACATCGAGCGCCGCCGGAGTGTCGTTCGGTGAGGTGGTCGCGCACACCGACGCGGGCTACCGGGCACACGAATCGAAGCCGTGGACCACGTCGTCGTCGCTCGACCCGCGCTTCTCGCGAGCGCTGGTCAACCTCGTGCCCGAGGCGACGTCGATCATCGACCCGTGCTGCGGCGCCGGCTCGATCGTGCTCGAAGCGGCCGCCCTCGGGCTCGGCGCGATCGGCGTCGACTGGAAGGCGGCGATGGCTGGGATGACGCGCGAGAACCTGGCGCACTTCGGGTACGAGGCCCACGTGGATCGCGCCGACTCGCGCACGACCGCGTACACCGCCGACGCCGTCGTCACCGACCTCCCCTACGGCCACGCGATCGACAGCGACGAGGCAACCGTCCGCTCGATCCTCGAACGGGGTGCGTCGATGGCACCCGTCGGCGTCTACGTCGCCCCGCACGACCTGAGCGATTGGCTCGTCGCAGCGGGTCACCGGGTCGACGCGGTGCACACCGTGCTCAAGCGGCGCGGGTTCACACGCTGGATCCACGTCACCCGATCGTCGTCGATGCACTGATCGGAACACCGTTCCAATCCTTCGGCTAGGGTGGTCGACATGACGGACATGCAGCCGGTCTTCTTCAACCCGCTCGACGAGGCCTACGCCGGCGATCCGTGGCCGCACTTCGCCGAGATGCGTGAGCACGACCCCGTGCACCACTCGCTGGTCGAGCACTGGTTCCTGTTCAGTTACGCCGACGTGACGGCACTGCTGCGCGATCCGTCGCTGAGCGTCGACGATGCCAACGTGCTGATCCACAACGAAGATCGTCTCGCCGCTTTCGAAGAGGCCTTCGGTCCCGACGCTGAGCGCACCACCTCGATGCTCGGGCGAGACGCTCCCGACCACACTCGTCTCCGACGCCTCGTCAGCAAGGCCTTCACCCCGTCGACGATTGCCGCACTCCGGCCGATGATCGACGACCTCGTCGACACCGCTCTCGACGCGATGGACGAGCGGGGTACCGCCGAGATCGTGAGCGAACTCGCTTTCCCGCTGCCGTTCGACGTGATCTCCCAGATGCTCGGCCTCCCCGACGGTGACCGTGATCAGATCGCCGTGTGGTCGTCGGCGCTGGTGAAGACGCTCGATCCGATCATCTCCGACGAGGAGATCCAGGCAGCCGCCGACGCCGAGTTCGCCATGCGCGATCTGCTCGCCGAGATCATCGTCTGGAAGCGCGCCCACCCAGCCGACGATCTGCTCACCGCGCTGATCCAAGCCGAGGAGGACGGCGACCGCCTCACACCCCAGGAACTGCGTGACCAGGTGCAGTTGCTGTTCGTCGCCGGTCACGAGACGACCGTCAACCTGATCGGCACCGGCATCTACGAGATGCTGCGTAACCCCGAGCAGGCAGCGATCTTGCGTGACGACCCGTCGCTCGACGTGAACGCCGTCGACGAACTCCTACGGTTCGTGTCGCCGGTCCAGATGTCACGTCGCGTCACGCTCGCCGACATCGAGATCGGCGGCAACACGATCGAGAAGGGGTCGTTCGTCATGCCCGTCTTGGCGTCGGCGAACCACGATCCGGCCAAGTGGGGCGACGACGCCGGGCAACTCGACGTGCGTCGGGCCGGGGTCGGCCAGCACATGTCGTTCGGCGGCGGCTCGCACTACTGCCTCGGCGCATCGCTCGCCCGGCTCGAAGGGCAGTCGGCCATCGGGCGATTCCTGCGTCGTTTCCCCGACGCTGCGATCTCGGGTGAGCCTCGGTGGAACGGCCGGATCAACCTGCGCGGCCTCGACCGGCTCGACGTCACCGTCCGCTGACCCGCACCCGGTCCCCGCCATGCAAGTCGACATAGGGTCGGGTGATGGACGACATCGAGCCACCGTTCTACAACCCGTTCCAGGACGGATACATGGAGAACCCATGGCCGCACTACGACGAGATGCGCCGGCTCGAACCGGTCCACCTTTCGCTCGGCGCTCGCTGGTTCGTCTTCCGCTACGCCGACGTCGCCCGCCTGCTGCGCGATCCGTCGTTGAGTGTCGACGTCAACATGGTCGAGTTCGTCGACGAAGATCGCGAAGCGACCATCACTGCCGCGTACGGGCCAGAGGGCGACGTGTCGACCTCGCTCCTCGCCATCGACCCGCCCGACCACACGCGCCTCAAGCGCCTCGTGATGAAGGCCTTCACACCCACGACCGTCTCGGCGATGCGCCCCTACGTCGAGCAGCGAGTGAGAGAGATCTTCGATGCCATCGAAGATCGTGGCTCGGGTGACATCGTGACCGAACTCGCGTACCGGCTCCCCGCCGACACGGTCGCGCAGATGCTCGGTGTCCCCGATGACGAGAAGGACCAGATGGCCACGTGGTCGTCGGCGCTCGCCAAGACACTCGACCCGATCATGAGCGACGAGGAGGCGCACGCTGCGGTGCGCGCCGAACTCGACATGCACGAGCGGCTCCGGATCATCGTCGAGCAGAAGCGATCGGACCTCGGCGACGACGTGCTCAGCGGCATGATCCGCGCGCAGGAAGACGGCGACCAGATGACCACGCAGGAGATCTGCGACCAGGCCGAGTTGATCTTCTCGGCCGGTCACGAGACGACGATGAACCTGCTGAGCCTCGGCGTGTACGAGATGATGCGGCACCCCGATCAGGCTGAGATCTGGCGCGACGACCCGTCGGTCGGACCGAACGCCGTCGAGGAGCTGCTGCGTTTCGCGTCGCCCGTGCAGTACTCGCGTCGCGTCACGGTCGAAGACATCGAGGTGGGCAACGAGACCATCCCGAAGCACCACTTCATGATGATGGGGCTTGCGTCGGCCAACCGAGACCCCGACATGTGGGGTCCCACCGCCGACCAACTCGACCTGCGACGCGAGGGAGCGTCGAAGCAACTCTCGTTCGGCGGTGGCCAGCGCTACTGCCTCGGAGCGGCCCTTGCTCGGCTGGAAGGCGAGGTGGCGATCGGCGAGTTCGTGCGTCGCTTCCCCGACGCCCATGTCGTCGGCGAACCCGAGTGGAACGGCCGCATCAACCTGCGCGGCCTCGAGCACCTCAAGATCACCACCTGACCGTTCGTGAAGGGTCTGTCCCCTCACGTACGCCGTGCGAGCGACGGGTCGATCACCGTCATGAGCGCCTGACGGAGGCTCGGGTGGCAGAATCGGGCCCATGAGCGAGGGATGGGAACTGGCAGCGCAGGCCCGGCGGGAGTTCGCCGACGTGGTCGATGGGTTGAGCCCGGAGCAGATCAACGCACCGTCGTTGTGCGAGGGATGGTCGGTTCACGATGTGACGGGGCACCTCGCCACGTTCATCCTCTTGCCGCTTCCGAAATTCATGCTGAACATGGCCACGGCTCTGGGCAACTTCGACAAGGCGTCGACGAAGATGGCGCAGTCGTTGGCCGAGCGCCCGATGACCGAACTGGTCGCTGCGCTTCGCGACAACGCTGCGAAGAAGTCGGCGCTCCCCGGCTTTCCCGGCGAGTTGACGGCGACCGATGCCGTCGTGCACACCCAAGACGTGCGGCGGGCACTCGACCTGCCAGGCGCTCCGTCGAGCAACCTGGTCGAGTCGGCGCTGCGCTTCCTGACCACCGACAAGAAGGCAAACGTCATCCTCAAGAAGGGGTCGCTCGACGGGTTGTCGTTCGAGGCAACCGACATGGACTGGTCGGCGGGAGCCGGCGCCGAAGTCAAGGGCCCGGCCGAGGCGATCCTGATGGCGATGCTGGGTCGAGACACGACCGCCGACCTCACCGGCGACGGCGTCGCGGTCCTCGACGCGCGCACAACCACCTGACGCCTCGGCAACGAGCGCGACTCAACGCAGCGCAGCAGTGGCGGCGCAGTCGTCTTCGTTGTATTCGAGGATGCGTCGGATGTTCGCCGATCGCTCAGTGGGGTCGTCGGTGCTGACGGTCTGCTCGTACCACGCCATGCTCGCGAACCCGCCGGGGGCGTCGTCGCGCCATGCGAAGCCCGCAGCCACGGCCATCACCTTGAGGCCGTGCCCGTCATTGCTCCAGTACTTGCGCTGCATCAGTGGAAGAAGGTCGACCCACATCTCCGACTCGATCAGCGCGTCGACGTCGCGGCGCGACGGAAGACCGGAAACGGCCGCCCGATCGACGATGTTGCGAAGTTGCGCACCCTCCACCGACCCTGCTGCATAACCGTAGATCCGCACGGCGAGCCCCTCGGCGTCGGCACGACGAATGATGTCAGCGAGCCATGCCCAGAGGTCGCGCACCAGCTCGGCTTCGCGCTGCCAGCCCTGCTCGACGCCGACGACAGGGTCGAACGTCGCGTAGGAGACGTAGGTCCCCGCCGCCTCGGGCCAGTGCTCGGGCACCACCGACAAGCGCGCTCCCCAGAGGTAGACGAATGCCTCGTTCTCGAGATCGAGATCGATCTCGACGTCACCGCGCGGGATGCTGGCTGGATTCCAATCGGGATCGATGAGCGGCCGACCGGCGAGCGCGCAGTGCGACTCCTTGATCTGTTTGACGAGCGCCGAGCTGGTGATGGGAGAGTCGGCGTAGGCGAGCGTCGCTGGGTCGAGCGAGTCGAGCGCCGCAGCCGTGGTGACGCCTGCGGCGGCGAGTCGAGGCCATGTGCTCTCGGCGACCAACTTCGCGGGGTCGGCATCCGCGGCCCATCGACGCGCGGCGGCCAATTGCAGTTTCGTCAACTCGTTCATCGTCCGGGCAGTGGTCAGATCGAGAGACGCGAGGGATTCGACGGTCGGATTTCCCATGAACCGGTGGACTCGCCACTGCGGGTACTGGACCGACTTCACGAGGCTGACGTCACCAGACGCTTCGAGGTCGCTCCGGCACGGATCGCGCCAGACACATCCGTCGCACTCCTTGACCGCAACGGGGTGGACGATCGGAGGCTCGTCGGGCGATGTGCGCTCGCGAGCGGCATCGATGACGCGGAGACGGAAGCCGAACTCGAAGTCGTATCGATCGAGAGCGGTGCGCTTGGTCGAGCGGTTCCGCTGGTGAAACGCGATCCTCGCTACGCCGTCGTCGTCGAACTCCTGAGGCGTGAGAGTCGTGAACGCGGGCCGCTGCAGGTCGAACCAGGCAACACACTCCTCACGGCCGAGGATGCCGCCCCACACCTCGTCGCCGTCGGGTTCGGCATGCCCGTGTGCCTGCAACAGCCGGTGGTAGTGCGCCAACTGCAGACAGTCGTCCTCGCGATACCGCGGCTCGACACCGGCGAGGGCTGACGTGTCGTTGCTCGCCGGTCCGACGGCGCCCAGCGCATCGAGAGGGGAATCGGTCAACGGCGACGACCGCTCGTTCGCGCTCGACACCAGGTCGGACAGGCCCGCGACGAGCCGATGGGGTTCGGTGTCGTCGGTGTTGACGGTGCACCGATGAGACTTGACGTCGACCGGGAGGTACTCGGCCTTGCCGGCCTCGGTCGTGCGGCCTGTGGCGACGATGAGGTCGATCTCGGCCATCCGCCGACCGTCCACGTCGGGCTGCATGAGCGCCCCGAGGATGATCGGAGCACGTGCTGCGAGCGCAGCGTCGGTGGCAGCACGACGTTCGTCGTGAGTGGCCTCGGAGCGGCCCGGGATCGTGACCGCATCGTCGCCGTGGAGCGCGAGGATCTCGGCGACCATCGCTGCTTCGAAATCGATGCCGTCGTCGAACAGCTTCTGAAGCGACTCGTCGGGTTCGGTCGCCACCGCCGCTTCGAACGGGTCGTTCTCCCGGAACAGTCGGTACGGACACTGCTTGGCGGCGTACGCGCCGAGAAACGGCCTCGCCGGTGCCGAATCGAGTTGCGTGTCCACCCTCGCCAACGTACTCAGGGGGTGTATCGGAGTTCTCAGGTCACGTCGCAGTGCCGATCTCGGAGCCCGTGCTACACACGGCGAATCGCCGGCTCACATGTTCGAACCGAGGGTTCGTCGGACCCTCGGCGCCCTCGGTGACAGACTGGAGGGCCATGTTCAGAGGATCGGAACCGAACGACGGCTCGTTGCGGGGGTGGGCGATCGACTCCGTGGAAGACGCGTCGCGCGCGCTGCTCTGGTTCATCCCCTGGGTGATCGTCGCCGCGATCGTGGCCACGGTGTTCGACCTCTCGTACCGCACCGCCACCACCGTCCTCGTCGTCGTCACGGTCGTCGGCGCGCTGCTGGTGGCCCTCTGGCGCACCGTCAGATCGTCCTGGCGGGGCCGCACGCCCAACCTGGCTCGGCGTCGCGATCGAGGTGACCTGTGAGCGACCCCACGTTCGACTTCTCCGCCGAACTCTGGGAGTGGACGTCGAAGACCTCATGGTTCTTCCTGTCGGTCCCGAACGACATGGCCGACGACATCGAGGAGCAATTCGGTCGCCGCGCGGCAGGGTTCGGTTCGTTGCGCGTGGAGGTCACGATCGGGTCGACGACCTGGCAGACGTCGATCTTCCCGAGCAAGGAAGAGGCCACCTACGTGCTGCCGGTCAAGAAGGCCGTGCGCACCGCCGAAGGTCTGACCCCCGGCAAGTCCGCGGACGTCCACCTCACCCTCCTCACGAAGTAACTCCCGAGCGGCGGCTCCAACCGGCGCGAAACCTCTGGTGAAGGGCGCCAGCCGACCAGCCAAGATGGACGACCCCATGAACACCTCGATGCTCGACCAGACGGAACCGGAGAACGACGACCGCGCCTCGTTCGGCGCGCCTGCGCTGCCCACCGTGTGTACGATGGACGAGTCGACCTCACCCGGCGGGCAGGCAGCGGTGGCTCAACGTCAACTCGTCGCCGACGGCACGCTGCCGATGACGGCTCAGTTCACGCTGTCGTACTCGCTCACCGTGGACGACCTCGTGGAGTTCGGTCTCGACCTGGTCCGCTTCGACCGCAGCACCCACGGGTCGACGGCGTTCCTGCTGGCACGCGACACGGCACGCAACTCCGACGTCCGGGTCGCCGTGCTCGCCTACTTGACGGAGGGCCGCACCGCGCTCAACCTGGCCGCCCCTGACGTCGACTCGCTCGACGCGTGGGAGACACTGCTCCGCTCGAACGCACCCGAGGACCCCTCGCCGACCTCCACGAAGATGCGGTCGTGGACCATGGCCCGCTTCGGCCCCGAAGCGACATTCGTCACCCACGACTTCGAGTCCTGGTGCGACGTGAGCACCAACTTCCCGATCGCCACGCGCCCGACGCTCGACACGCTCATGTCGCTCGACCGACCCACCGGCGGGTCGGTCATGGTCTGGCATGGCCCACCCGGCACCGGCAAGACCACCGCCATCCGCACGCTGGCGCGGGAGTGGAGCGCGTGGTGCGACGTCGAGTTGATCATCGACCCCGACACGTTCTTCGCCAGCGCGACGTATCTGATGGAGGTCCTCACGTCGGGTCCGATCGACGACGCCCCGGTCGACCGACGCTCTGTGCCGAACCACGGCTCCCTACGTTGGAAGATGATCGTGATCGAAGACTGCGACCACCTGCTCATCGGCTCGTCGGCGGCGGGAAGCTCGGGACAGCTCAGTCGCCTCCTCAACGTGAGCGACGGTCTGATCGGCCAGGAGATGAACGTCGTCTTGCTGTTCACCACCAATGCGTCGCTGTCGTCGCTTCACCCGGCGGTCCGTCGACCCGGTCGATGTCTTGCGTCGGTCGAATTCGCGCCGTTCACCCAGGCCGAGGTCGACGCGCGCTCGGGCGACCTCCCGAGCCGCTCGATGACACTGGCCGAACTGATGGCGGCCGAAGGCGGGATCCCGGCCGTGCTCGGTGTCGATTCCGACCGGGGCGTTTCGGCTGGCTACCTCTGAGGCGGCCCGATCCCGTCAGGCCGGCCGCCCCGCCCCGCCCCGGCCCGGCCCGGCCCGGACAACCTGTCGCAGAGAGCGGCCGAGATCGCGATCGTCACGGACCGCGACCGGATGGTCCCTGTTCGTCGGCGAATCGCGTGTCAGGATTGGCTGATGTCCGTGTTCGCCCTCGCGTCAACCGTCGTCGCCACGCGTGTCATCGGCGCCGTCCGTGGCCTGGCAGGTGCTCCCGACACCACGACGCCCACGACGACGGTCCCCGACGGCGCCCCGCCGACCACCACCGTCGAGACGACCGAGACCACGACCACCACGACGACCATCGTGGAGTCGCCGGCCGGAAATGTCGGCGACGTCGTGTCAGGGCTGTGGGACGCACTCACCAGCAACGGGTATCAGACAGGCACCGCTGTGATCGTCGCCACGATCGCGCTCGTTGCGCTGATCAACCTCGACACCAACCGCGTTGCCATCGCAGCCGTCTCGCTCGGCGCATTCTGGTTCGGGTGGCTCGCGTGGAACACGTTCAACCAGACCGACAACCAACTCTTCCCCGGCGATGTCCAGGCGACGAAGCTGTGGGACATCGCGTTCACGAGCGATATCGGATTCCTGGTCGTCACTCTCGTCTCGTGCGTCATCGCCGCTTTCGTGTGGCGCAACGGCGTCAACAAGGCCAGCCGCGTGATCATGTTGATCGGAGGCGTGCTCGGTGCGTCGCTGATCTACAACCTGTACGAGTCGGTCGCCGCGACGACCAACGCCTGACCCACGCCGGGCCGGGCATACCGCTCGTGGCACCGCGCGCTCAGGTCGAACCTCAGCTCGGCGCGCTGTCCGACGTGGCGCCGATCTCGGCGGTATCGGTCGATGCGGATTGGGTCGGCGGCTCGGTGATCTCGATCAACAGGCGCCGAGCGTCGGACTCGGCCATGTCGATGATCGAGACCGATCCGAGCGGTTGTGCGACATCGATCTGCAGCGTCGCCAGCCGCCGACGCCGTTGTGTCCACGTCGCCGACATCGACGCGCTCTGCACCCGATCACGCCGCACGAAGCTGGTCGACTCACCCCACACACCGGCACGACCGATCACGACATCGGACGTCTCGGCGTGCCCGAGGACGATCCACGCCCGCCATCCGAATCCGGCCGCGACGACGGGAAGCACGAGGGTCAGCAAAGCCCACGGACTCCGGGTGAGGCCGATCACGGCGGCAGCGACGATCGCCATCGGTACGACCCGCCGGATCACGGACCGAGCCAACGCAGCAGCGGGGTGACGCAGGATCGGCGCCCGCAGCGCGAGGCCGGGGACCAGGAGATCGCTGACGTCGTGATGATCGGCCTGCGGCACGGCGGGGAGGTAGGTGTTCGTTCCGCCCGTGGTGCCCGACGCATTGTGGGCAGTCACGCCGACCACCCCGGCGATGCGTCCGGGCACCGTGAGGTTCTCGACGAGGACCTGGATCCGCTCCTTCGGGACGTCGACCTGCTGGCGCGTGAACAGTCCGTAGCGGAGGCGGAGTTCGTCGTCGGATTGAGTGAGTCGGAGGTCGTGATAGCGGACGACGTTCAGCGCCGTGGCCGCCGCCAGGACGATCGCCGCGACGAACGCGATCGCCACGAGGGCGCCGACGATCGACGACGGGAACCGATCGAAGATCTGGTCCTCGACGAGGCCGCCCGCCGTTCCGAGCAGTGGGGCCAGGACGGCGACGAGCAGGAAGGGGCTGTTCGCCAGCGACCACTTGACGAGTGCGCGCGTCGGCTGCTGGTAGAGCAGTGTCGGCTCGACCGCCAGCGTGGGCGGAGGGAGCGGAGTGCCGGGTTCGAGCGGTGTGGCCCGCTGTCGAGCGACGGTGAGCCGGGTGCGGATCGCCTCGGCTTCGGCCTCGGTCAGCACGCTGAGTCGGATCTCGGCTTCGTCACCTCCGCCGGCCGATTCGATTCCGACATCGACGACGTTGAAGACCTGGTGGCGCAGCTTCTGGTTGAGGCTGACCTGTTGGACGCGATCGACCGGCAGTGTTCTGGTCTGGTGCGTGAAGACCCCGGACCGAACCTGGAGTTCTGACCCGACCAGCCGGTACTGGAAGCGGAGGTGCGACACGACCGTCCAGGCTGCGAGAGCGGCAAGGATGACGGCGACGCCGCTGACGAAGACGACCGGGCCGCGCAGTGCGAGCACGATGATCACGGCCCAGCCCTGGCGAATCGATCGGTACACGTTGTCGATCGTGTTGATGAGAGGTGAAGTCGGATGCCGGCGCCGCCACCCGTCACTCCCGAGTGCGCCGGGTGTTGTTTCGTTGATCGCCACGTCGGTGAGAGGTGATCCGAGGGACGGAACCGAGGTCGATGCGGAGTCGGTCGGTGCAGGGTCGCCGGTTGGCGCGGGGTTGGGCGGCGCGAAGTCGCCGGTCGGCGCGGGCCCGGTCTGGTCATCGTCGGGAGGGGCGGGGCCAGGCGTGGGTGGGTCAAACGGCGGCGTCACGTCCAGCTCGCTCCAAGATCCGGGTGCGGAGGCGATCGGCTTCGTCGCTGTCGAGCCCGGGGATCGACGCGTCGGTGGCGGCCGATGCGGTCGAGATGGTGAGTCGCTTCAGGCCGAGGCGGCGTTCGAGCGGTCCGTCGATCACGTCGACGTTCTGAACCCGGAAGTACGGGGTCATCGAGAGGCGACGTTGCCAGACGCCGTGTTGCAGCACGAGCACGTCGTCGCCGAGGGCATAGCGCCAGTGCCGATAGCGGACGCCGACGAGCGCCAGTCCACCGACGATGAACACCAGCCCGATTGCGATGGCACCGACTACGCCGAGCACCGTCGGCACGGGAAGGACGACACCGAGGATGACGACGCCGATCGTCAGTGGAACCGTGCCGAGAATGGACTCGATCTGCCATTGGCGACGGACGCGTGCGTCGATCGGCACGAGCGTCTCATCGGTCATGCCTGCGACGCTACCCAGCAGGGCGGTCCGCAATCCGGCGGGCCGCGCCGTCCTGTCGAACGTCCACGAATTGTTGATTTCCTCCGCGGTCAGCTCACAACCCAGTGACCACTCGTGGCCATCGCCGACAACGACCAGAACGAAACGCGCGTCTACTGTGCGCCCATGAGGCGTGGAGGGCCGCTCGTGATCCTGGTGTTGGCTGTCGTCGCCTGCTCGGGTGGAAGCGACACCTCCCCGGCCACGACGGAGGGCCCGGTCCCCGAAACCGCCCCACCCTCCACCGAACCACCCGCCACCACCACCACGACGTCGACGTCCACGACGACGACCACGACGACGGTCCCACCCTCGACTACCACGGTCCCGCCCACCACAACGGCACCACAGGAGCAGCCACCCGTTTCAGGCCCGCCCCCGACGCCCGAAGCAGACGTGTTCTACGCCGAAGCGTTCGAGGTCTACCGCCAGGGTTGGCTTGCGCTCAACGAGGCCTACCGCGACCCCACCAACCAAGAACGCCGAGACGCCCTGGAAGAGTTCTTCCTCCCGGAATCGCTCGAGATCTTCAACACGGACCTCAATCAGGTGAACGACAGAAACCTCCGGAACGTCGATCGAGGCGACAACACACAGAACCTCAAGTTCGTCTCGGGATTCGCTGCCACAGCCGACGGAAGCGCCATCACCATCGTCGTCTGCGCGACGAGAACCGATATCACTGTCGATACAGCAACGGAGTCCACAGTATTCGACAATGTTCAATCCGTGATCTCGGAGGTACAGCTTCGGTCGGACGGCCAGGGTCAGCTGAAGATTTTCGGTCGACTTGCCCTCGACACGTTTGAGGGAACTGAATGCACCACCTGAGACGATTCGTCACGACCGTGGTTGCCGTTGTCTTCGCGCTTTCCGCAGAATCTTTCGCTCAACTGCCAGTAGGAGAAGGGGATGCAACTCCGGCCGGCTATCGCATCGGCACGTACCGGCCCGGGTCGTCGGAAAGGTCATTCGGGTCTCCGATCGACTGCACCTACTCCACATTTCGTCTGGGTGTCGGTTCGCCCGACACCGCAGCAATAGTGTTGATCGTCACTGGCGGGGTCGAACGGATCGACTCCACCGGGACCGCGTTCCGTGCCGGCCCCGACGACGAACCCGACCTGAAACTCTTCTTCCGATCGGGCGCCGACTGCGCCGACGGACTCATCTGGGTCTCGACAGGCCTCACCGCCGCCAGCCTCCTGCCCGCCTTGCGCCAAGAACTCGAACGAACCCTCCCACTCCCCGAACCCAACATCTCGCCCGACCCCAGCGTCGGATCATTCGCCAACCTCGGACTCTGGGTCGCCATCGACGACCCCGGCATCATCTCCGACCGCCTCACCGACGGACCCGTCTGGGCCGAAGCAACCGCCACCCTCACCAACTTCGACGTCGACTACGGCGTCCCCGGCACCACCCAACAATGCACCGGCACCGGCACGCCCTACCCCGACGGCTCGAACAACCCCGACCAAGGCCCCTGCGGACACACCTACACCCAACCCTCACCCGAGGGCAGCCCCTACAAAATCTCGATCACCGCCAACTACGACGTCACCTACCGATTGTCCGATGGGGGCGGCGGCTCGCTCGGCGTCGTCGATCGCCCGACCTCGATCAGCTACGTCGTCGACGAGGTCCAGATCATCGGCACCAATCGCTGACCCGGCTCGCCGCGAAGTCTGAGCCGCCGACCGGAATATCGCCGCCGACGGCTCACACATCACCCGGCGAGGGAGTCGCGTTCTCGAAATGTGAACCTCCGACCGGGGACGCGCAGCCGAGGGCTCACCGATCATCCGACCAACCCGATCGAGCGACGAGACCAGCCTGACTGTCACCCCAACGAGTCCCGACGCCAAGACTGTGAATCTGCGCCCGGGAAACCCCCACCGACCGCTCACACCTCGCCCAGCCGGCCCGAGAAACCTGCGAACTGTGAGTCTGCGACCGAAGATTCGCTACCGACAGCTCACACCTCGCGCTGTGGGCCGCACCTCCACCCGCACCGGGCCCGACCCAGCAGGCGTCAGAGGCCGCTGCTCTGGGACCAGAGATCGGGGAAGTCGGCGGGGCGGCCTTCCATCTGGGCCGCAGCGGCTTCGCCCATGTCGTCGGTGTCGAACATCGCGGCGTTCCAGTTCGCGATGAACTCGAGGCCATCGGCGACCGAGTGATCGCGCGTGTAGTGCATCGTCTGCTTCGTCCCCCACACCGCCATCGGGCTCTTCGAGGCGATCTCGGCGGCGATCGCGTGGACGCCGTCGAGCAGCACGCCGTGATCGTCGAACACACGATTGACGAAACCGGCCGCCAGCGCCTCGGTCACCGTCCACTTGCGCCCGGTGTACGCGAGTTCGCGCACGATGCCCTCGGGAACGAGCTTCGGCATCCGTTGCAGCGTGCCGACGTCGGCGGTCATCCCGATGTTGATCTCGGCGATCGAGAAGAACGCGTCGGCGGTGGCGTAGCGCATGTCGGCAGCGGTGACCATGTCGATCGCACCACCCACGCATGCCCCCTGGATCGCGCACAGCACCGGCATGCGGGCCCGTTCGAGTGACGTAAAGGTGTCCTGGAGGGTGAGCGCCGTCGACCGGAATCTCTCGTTCCGACGGCTGCGATGCCCCGCCGACTCACCGGAGGAACCCGAACCGAGTCCGTTGTCGCCCGCTGCGAACACCGACAGATCCATGCCCGAGCAGAAGTGCTTCCCCTCGGCCGACAGCACCACTGCGCGCACCGACCCCGATTCCGACATCTCGTCGACGATCACCGGCAGGTCGGCCCAGAACGACGGCACCATCGAATTGGCCTTCGCCGGCCGGATCATCTTGATGTGGCCGACCTTGTCGGCGATCTCCACGTCGAAACACTCGTATCCCATCCCGACACCTTCACACAGCACTGCGGCGGCGAGGAATCGAGCGGTCAGCGCTTCGCCTCGTCGCACGGGTGGGCGCAGGCGCGACGATGGTCCATGACCGACGCGACGAACGATCCAGCCGGGCCACTCTCAGGGGTCAAGATCCTCGATTTCTCGGTGATGATCTCCGGACCGCTCGCTGCGATGCAACTGGCCGATCAGGGCGCCGAGGTGATCAAGATCGAGTCACCGGGCCTGGGCGACATCATGCGTTACCTCGGGACACAGAAAAATGGGATGACGGGGATCTTCGCGAACAACAACCGGGGAAAGCGATCGATCGTCGTGAACCTCAAACACGCCGACGGGCTCGACGTCGTCGAGCAGTTGGTCAGCGATGCCGACGTCGTGATCCAGAACTTCCGTCCCGGAGCGATGGCCCGTCTCGGGCTCGGCTACGACCAACTGAGAGAGCTCAATCCCGACCTGATCTATGCGTCGATCTCGGGTTACGGCGCCGACGGACCGAACAGCGGCCGCCGGGTGTACGACAACGTGATCCAGGGCGCATCGGGTCTCGCCAGCGTCCAGACCGATCCTGCGACCGGTGAGCCGCAACTCTTCCGGACCCTGCTCTGCGACAAGACGACGGCGTACACGGTGGCGCAGGCGATCACTGCGGCACTGTTCGCCCGCGCCACCGGACGCGCCCGTGGCCAACACCTCGAAGTCGCGATGCTCGACACCGCGATCGCATTCATGTGGCCCGACTCGGCGATGGACGCGGCACTCCTCGACGACGACACCACTCGGTCGCCGACCATCGCCGCCAACTACGGCGTGACTCGATTCGCCGACGGCTTCGCAGCGTGCTCGGCGGTGACCGACTCCGAGTTCACCGGACTGTGCAACGCTCTCGGACGGCCCGACATCGCTGACGATCCCCGGTTCGCCGACACGCCGACGCGCATCGCCAACTCCGGTGACATGGTGGCGGCGATCGCCGAAGCCGCTGCCGAACGTGGCCTCGACGACTTCGTCGCAGGCTCGGCCGAGCACGATGTTCCGTCGTCGGCGATCCGCACGCTCGAAGACCTGCCCACCGATCCGCAAGTGATCCACAACGATGTCTTCGTCACTCGCCAGCACCCCTTGGCCGGAACGATTCGCGAGCCGCGCGCAGCCGCCAGATTCTCCGAGACGCCGCAGCGGATGGGCTGCGTGGCGCCCGCCGTCGGACAGCACACCGACGACATCCTCACCGACCTGGGTCTCGACGCCGCTGCGTTGCGAGCCGCAGGCGCCGTCGCCTGACCCCACCGGCTCGGGTACGGTCGCGGCCGATGAGTGACGATGGCCCCCACGTCGAAACCGAGCCGGTCCTCGACCCGGCCGACGAAGCGGTCGAGCAGTTGCTGATGACAGCGCGCGGCGACGGCATCGTCGCGATCCAGGGACCTCAGTCGGCGATCGAAGAGTTCGTCGAACGAGCACAGACCATCCTCGGTTCGCCCCGGCTTGCGCAAGCCGCTCAACTCGCCTCGGCGCTCGGGTCGGGCGTCGATGCACTCCCTGGTGTCGGCGAAGGCCAGCCCGCTGTCTTCCAGTTCCCGCAGCGCGCCATGGAGCTCCTCCGCGACAACGACCTGATCGCCGCTGGCGACGGTTTCTTCCGCAGCCTGTCTCCCGGCGCCGAGGGTGGCGCACACCTCGACTGGCTGCCGATCCCGTCGGGTGCCGACGTGATCCAACTCCAGACCGCCGCCGTCGGCCTCGCCCTCCATGCGTCGATCAAGAATCTGGCCGACGCTGTCGAGCGTGTGGAGAACCGCCTCGACGAATTGCGCGACCTCGTCCGGAGCGGGCAGGTCGGCGAAGTGCTCGGCCACCACCGCGTCATCACCGAACGCCTCGCGATGATCGACGATCCGAACGGTCAGGGCCTGGGCGACACCGACTGGATGGCGATCGCCCACCTGCACCCTCACATCGTCAGTGGCCTGGAACGGACCCGGTTCTTCATCCGATCGCGGATGGGCCTCACCGAGCCGGGTCGGATGGTGCGCAGCCGTGTCGACGCAGCCGAGAAGTTGATCGACGCAAACCTCGCCGACGCGCTCGGACTGCTCGCCACGTCGGAGCACAATCTCGCCGGCTGGCAACGACTCCGCCTCGACCGGGTCGTGCGTACCGAGCCCGGCCACCTCGACGCCGTGCTCGCCGACATGGACTCGAGCCTCGCGCTGCACCGCGCCGAAGACCAGCTCCTGGTCAACGACCTCGTCGAGATGATGAACGCGCTGATGGAACCGACGGGGCTCGAGGGGTTGGAGGTCCTCCAGCGAGGTCGGCTGATCCGCCATGTCGAACAGATCCACGCTGCGACGGCGATGTTCGCCCGTCAGCGCAGCCTCGACCTCGCTCACCTCAAACACGGCGACCTCCCGAGCTGGCGTGACAGCGCGGGCCTCGTCGCCGGTCGCGCGGCCGAGACCGGTCGGTGGGCGTTCGGTGCCGCTCGGCGGACCGGGAGTGCCAGCCGACGACTCCTCCCGGGGCGCAAGAATCGGCGCCAACCGCCACCCCCGAACCCGGCCCAGCGCCGCCCGGACTGACTCGATCTCGGGAGGCCGCGCCTCGTCCGGCGCAGCGCCAGCTCACATGTTCGGCACCGACCCTGCGCGGCCAGGTGTCAGACACCCGATGGTTGGGTTCGCCCAGCGCCGCCCGGACTGACTCGATCTGGGGAGGCCGCGCCTCGTCCGGCGCAGCACCAGCTCACATGTTCGGCACCGACCCTGCGCGGCCAGGTGTCAGCGGGTGGTGGCGATGATCCAGTAGTGGTGCTTGTTGATGCCGTCGAACTCTTTGATGCTCGCCTTGTACCCCGACGTGCGGCTCTTCGGACTCCGCCAGATCTCGATGTCACGGAGCAGCGGCGACAGCGGGCCGATGATCTCGTCGGGCTGCAGGCGGTTGGCCTGCCATCCCAGGCGGGCGAACATGCGCTGGCTCGACAGCCAGCCGCCGAGGCCGGGCACTCTGAACAGCGCCCGCATGCATGCGCCCAACGGCAGGATCACGGTGTCGAAGTTCGCGCGACTTCGATAGTTCAGGACGACCTTGCCGCCCGGCTTCACGACGCGCACGGCTTCGGCCGACAGGTCGAGAGCATCGTTCGGGTCGCAGTGTTGGAGCGTGATGTAGCTGAACGCCATGTCGGCTGAGTCCGGCGCGAGATCGAGAGAGCGTCCGTCGGCGACGTGCAGCGTCTGCAGGTGGTCCTTCTTGCCGAAGCGAGCCACCGTCTCGTGGCAACGTTCGAGGAACCCGGCGTCGAGGTCGCAGGCGACCACGTTCCCGAACTCACGGGTGAACGCGCAGGTCATCCGCCCGATGCCGCAGCCGATCTCGACGAGCGTCTTCTTGTCGGTGTCGGGATCGCGCAGACCGAAGATGGTGAGGTACGACGCCACTTCCTGGTCGCCGGTGGACACGAACTGTTCGAGTGTGAGGCTCGATCCGGTCTCGTTGTTGAAGACCCATCCTGTTGCCTGGACGACCTCGTCGGCGCTGCCCTGACGCTCGGTGACACGGCCGGCGGTGGCCCACGGAACGAATTGGCTTCGACGACTCACCTCTCGATTCTGCCAGCTCGCACCCCAACCCGCCGAACACCGCTCCACCGGACCCGAACATGTGAGCTGGCGCTGCGCCAGACGAGGCGCGACCTCCCCAGATCGAGCTCCACCATCAGGTGTCCGACACCCATCGACCCGCGACCGTCCCGCGACCCGACCCGCGACCCGACCCACCGGCCCGACCCACAGGACCCGAACATGTGAGCTGGCGCCGCGCCAGACGAGGCGCGACCTCCCCAGATCGAGCCCGACCGTCAGGTGTCCGGTGCAAACCTTCGGCGCGCGTGCCAACCCGGGCGCGTAGGCTTTTCGTCATGTCGAACGCATCATCGAACGGACTGCGCGTCGGAGTCGTCGGAGCCACGGGTCAGGTCGGCGGCGTCATGCGCCGCCTGCTCGCCGAGCGCGATTTCCCCGTCGCCGAACTGCGGTTCTTCGCATCCGCTCGCTCGGCCGGGAGCACCCTCCCGTGGGGCGACGGTCAGATCACGGTCGAGAACGCCGAGACCGCCGACGTGTCGGGCCTCGACATCGCCCTCTTCTCAGCAGGTGCCACCAGCTCGCGTGCACTCGCGCCGAAGTTCGCCGATGCCGGAGTGCTCGTCATCGACAACTCGTCTGCGTTCCGCCTCGACCCCGAGGTGCCGCTGATCGTCCCCGAAGTGAACGGTCACCTGATCGACCAGACGCCCAAGGGCATCATCGCCAACCCGAACTGCACGACGATGGCCGCCATGCCGGCCCTCAAGCCGCTCCACGACGAAGCGCAGCTGACCCGACTGGTGGCGTCGACCTTCCAGGCCACGTCGGGATCCGGGCTCGCTGGCGTCGAGGAGTTGCACGCGCAGGCGCGCAAGGTCATCGATCAGGCCGATCAGCTCACCCACGACGGCTCGGCGCTCGACTTCGGCGAGCCCGCCAAGTTCGCTCGCCCCATCGCCTTCAACGCTGTGCCGATGTGCGGCGCCATCGTCGACGACGACAGCTTCGAAACCGACGAGGAACAGAAGCTCCGCAACGAGAGCCGCAAGATCCTCGACATCCCCGAACTGCTCGTGTCGGGAACGTGCGTGCGCGTCCCGGTCTTCACCGGCCACTCGCTGTCGATCAATGCCGAGTTCGCGCAGCCGATCAGCGTCGAACGAGCGACGGAGGTGCTGAGTGCGGCACCCGGCGTCGAGCTCAGCGACATCCCGACTCCGCTCCAAGCCGCCGGCCAGGACCCGACCTATGTCGGGCGCATCCGTCGCGACGAAGGGGTTCCCGACGGCCGCGGCCTCGCTCTCTTCTTGAGCAACGACAACCTGCGCAAAGGCGCCGCGCTCAACGCTCTCCAGATCGCCGAGCTCGTCGCCGCGTCACGCTGAACCGGCGTTCCGAAACCCGGATCGCACGACGCCGCCAGGCGGCACCGGCAGCTGCACCCGAAGCTCGTACACGCCTTCGGGCGACCCGCTTGCGCGAGTCGCCCGTGGCAGTGCAGTGGCGACCCCGTCGTCGCTCACCGCACTGGTGTCGGAGATCCCCGTCCCGTCAAGTACGGGGAACATCCGTGGACGGTGCCGATCCGCAATCGGATCCGTCCTTCTTCCGGGTGGCGTCCCGGTCCGCAGCCGGACTCACCACCCAGGTGGGCAAGCGACGACGCCGCCGTCATCGCCTGCCACTCCTCGGGTGATCGCCGACCGATTCGGCGGCGACCACCCGAAACCTGTTACTCGTTGAGGACGAAGAGCACTCGCCGGTTGGCGGCGTAGTCGGCCGGGGCGTCGCCCTCGGCGAACTGTGTCGTCTCGCCGAAGCCCTGGCTCGTCAGCTGCTCCGACGGCACACCGGCCTCGACCAGGAAGTCGACGACCGCAGCCGCACGCTGCTCGCTGAGTGCGAGGTTGTCCTCGTCACTGCCACGCACGTCGGTGTAGCCCTGCACGTCGATCGTCCCGTCGACACCGGCGTCGAGGATGATCCCCGCCGCACGCTCCAGCGTTCCGAAGCTCGATTCGAGGACCACTGCCGAGCCCGGGGCGAACTGCACCGGCTCGAGTTCGACCAGTTCGTTGAGCGACACGCTGACCGAGGGGCCTGCAACCGTCAACTCGTCGTTCACGCTCACGACGCCGGGGACTGCCGCCACCGCGTCGAGTGCTGCTGCCCGGTCGTCTTCCGAAGCGAGTTCACCGCGTGCCGTGGCCGAGAGCAGTTCGACGTCGGCATCGGCATCGGAGACGCCGGCGGCTTCCAATGCTGCGATCACATCGGGTTGCAGCGGGACCAGTTGGTTGTCGACCGACAGCACACCGTCGATCATCGATGCCGCGTCTTCGGCCGCATCGGAACGCACCTCGGTGTCGACGAACCCGGTCAGCACGACATTGCCGTCGGTGACTGCCGCCATTGCGCCCGGGTACGGGACGACAGTGCGTTCGAGTGCGGGAGCGATGGTTGCGAGTTGGTTGTCGACATCGGTGATGCCCTCGACGGCTCCGGCGTTCGCCTCGGCCTCGACCGACTGATCGTCGGTGTCGACGAAGCCCGTCAGGACTGCCGTGGAGCCGTCGGCGACTCCGACGACCTGACCGAAGCTGGCGACCGACGCCGCAACGGCGGGGGTGAGGTCGACCGGCTCGGGCTCGGGCTCGGGCTCGGGCTCCGGCTCGGGTTCTGTCGTGGCGGGAGGGGCCTCCGTGGTGGGGGTGGGTTCCGGCTCGGCAACGACGGGGGCGACTTCCGGCTCGGTCACGACCGGCTCGTCGTCCTCGTTGCTTCCGTTGTCCTGCTCGACGGCGATCTCCTCGACCGCGTCGTCGTCGCCTCCCATCCAGCGGCTGATGCCGAGGCCACCCAGCAACAACAGGAAGACGGCAACGCCGACGACGACGATCTGATCGTCACCGGCGACCTTCCACTCAGGCACCAGCTTGTCGGCGGGTGCGGGAGCGGCTGCGGTGCGCTCATCGGCGGTCGGTTCGGGCCAATCACTCATCGGGAACAGGACGCCTCTCGGGGGCGGAAAGTCGCGAGATTCTGACCGCTGTACGGGTGGGGCGTGCACTCAGAGACACCGACGGCACCGCCGAAAATCAGCACACGCAGGGAAGGGACTCGCATTTCGGGCACCCTAGTGCGAACCGCGCAACCGCTTGATCCAAGTCGATTCCCTGGTGATTCGCAAGTGTCGCAACCCACGCGATGACATCGCCGAACTCGTGCAACTGTTCGTCTCGGGTTCCCTTTCGCACGGCCTGAGCAAGCTCGCCGATCTCCTCGGCCAACCACGCGACGGTCGCCGGCACGCCTCGCTCACGATCGCGATCCCCGTAGGTGCGTTCGATGACGTCTTGGAGTGCGGCGAGTTCCATTCCTCCAGAATACGAGAGCAGTCACGATGCCGGATGCCGATGCCGACGCCGATGCCGGATCGAACGACCGATCGCGTGTTCAGCCCCCGACGATGCCCAATCGGCGGACGGCGCGCTCGGCGACATCGGGTCCGGCGAGCAGGCGTACGAGAAGGAGCCCGTCGATGAGGGCGATGGCGGTCTCAGCTTCGCCGCGACGGTGTTCTTCGTCGCCGTCGACGAACTCGGTGACCCACTCGATCCACATCTCGACCAGGCCACCCATCAGCGATGCGTACGGCTCCCGACCCGTCACCGCCAGTCCGTTGGCTTCGAAGAAGAGGGCGAAGATCGGGTCGGCGTCCTCGGTGGCCAGGATCGGCCACGCCTGACGGAGCAGGTCGACGTGGTTCGTCGCACGCGACCCGAATGCAGGAGCGAGCGTGGCCTGCAGTTGCATCCCCATCGCCATCAGCACGTCGGACACGAGGGCGTCTTTCGTCGGGAAGTAGTAGACGACGGTGCGGTCGTTGATGCCGAGGTGTCTCGCGACGCGCCCGAACGACAACTCGCTGAGGCTGTCTCGGAACGCGACCTCGACGGCTCCGGCCAGGATCTCGTCCCTCGTGTGTCGACGACCCATTCGCGCTTGATTGTAGTCGTCGCTACATCTAGTGTGTGTAGTGATCACTACACACCGACCGAGAGGCTCCTCATGCTCACCGAGACCGCCGCATCCGACCTGTTCCGCTCCGCACCTCATCAGATGCTCGACATGGGTCCTGGCTGCGGTGCCGTCGCCCACCGAGTGGTCGGATCCGGGCCCGACGTCCTGTTCGTCCACGGCTGGCCCGTCCACGGCGCCACGTTCCGGCGGCTTCTTCCTCACATGGTCGACCACGTGACCTGCCACGTCATCGACCTCCCGGGGGCCGGGTCGAGCCGGTACGACGAGAGCACCGACCTGTCGATCCGCAACCACATCGCAAGCGTCCGCACGACCGTCGACCAGCTCGGGCTCGACAGTGTCGCGCTCGTCGGCCACGACAGCGGTGGCCTCATCTCGCGTCATGCGATGGCGGGCGACGGCCGACTCCGGGCGATGGGCCTCATCGACACCGAGACGTCGAGCGGTCTCACGTGGCGGTTCACGAGCTTCGTGCGGGGCGGCAAGCTCCCCGGTTTCGGGGCGGCATTCGGATGGATCGCCGGCAAGCCCGCCGTGCGCCGGACGAAGTTCCTGCTCGGCGACACGTTCGCCGATCGGACGCACCTCGACGGCGAGTTCGACGAGTTCTTCCTCGACCCGCTCAGTCGGGGTGACGAGGTGCTGGCGGCTTCGATCAAGCTCCTACGCAGCTTCGACTTCGACGACGTCGATCGACTCGAGGAGGTCCAGGCGAAGATCGATGTCCCGGTCCGGCTCGTGTGGGGCGCTGAGGATCGGTTTTTCCCCGTCGCGACCGCTCGACGGATGGTGAAGGACTTCCCGAACGCCGACCTCGTCGAGATCCCCGGTGCCGGACTCTTCAGCCACGAGGAAGCCCCCGCCGACGTGGCCGCTGCCCTCCTTCCGACACTGACCGTCTGACGGTCGCGCGAAACGCAACGGAAAACGGAGAAAGCCCCAGCGGGCAGACCGGCGAGGTCCACACTCTGGAGCTTCCTGGTCGGGGTGGGGAGATTTGAACTCCCGGCCTCCACGTCCCGAACGTGGCGCGCTACCAAGCTGCGCTACACCCCGTAGCGACCGTCGATGCTATCCCGCGTCGACGGTTTCTTCCTCGGCCGATACACCTGCCGCAGCATCGACAACAGCCTCTGCGTCCGAGTCACCGAGTTCGATCATCGGTTCGACCGGCGCCGCGTCGGCAGCCAGGCCCTCGGTGTAGACGCCGCCCCCGATGATCGCCTTCGCCGCCCGTTTGAGGCGCAGCGAGTCGAGCGGCTTGATCAGCCAGCCCTCGGCGCCACTGCGTCGAGCGAGGTGCAGGTCGGCACGCCGGTCGACGAGCATCAGCACCGGCACGTGCGGCAGTATCCCGCCCGACTCGTCGAGCCGCAGCGACATCGTGACGGCCATGCCGCCCATCGAACCGATCTGCATGTCGAGGATCGCGAGGTCGGGTTCGCGCTCGGCGACCTGATCGGAGACGACGCGTCCCTCACGGCACACGGTGAACGTGTCGTCGGGCCCGCCGAGAGCATTGGTGACCTCGTCGACGATCCAGTCGGCATCGGTGGCAAGCAGGATGTGCACGCCGCAACGCTACCCGGCCGAGTCGGAGGCGAAGAGATGGCGAGCGATCTCGTCGAGCGCCTCGATGTCGTGGACATCGCGTTCCAACAGCGGCAGCAGCGCGACCGGTGCCGGTTCGGTCAACTCGGCGAGCGGAGCCAGCGCGTCGAGTTCGGCAGCTCGCACGGCGCGCAGTTCGGCGAGGTTCTGCCAGAGCACCGCCTCCGGGCCGTCGGCGTCGTCGGGCTGCGCCACCTCGTCGGACCCGAAACTCGGCAGCAGCCGGTTGACGATCGACGCCGCCACTCCGACGCCCTGCTCGCGCAGTTGCTGGGCGAACCAGACCGCCTCGGTGATCGTGTCGCGACGCGGCGACGCGACCACGACGAACGAGGTGCGCTCGGCGCGCAACAGCGCGACGACGTCGTCGGCCCGGTCGCGGAACCCCGATTCCATCCCCGAGAACGCCTGGAAGAAGGCGAGTGAGTCGGCGAGCACGTCGGAGCCCACGACCTTGCCGATCGCACGGAAAATCGGTTGCGCCGCGGCGCCGAACACCTTCAGCCCGCTGCGGGTCGGCAGCATCGCCAGCTTGAAGATCCGATGATCGAGGAAGCGCGACAGCACGCCGGGCGCATCGAGGAAATCAAGGGCGTTGCGGCTCGGTGGCGTGTCGACGATGACGAGGTCGAAGCGGTCGTCGTGGTGCAGCGCGTGCAGCGTCTCGGCCGCCATGTACTCCTGCGTGCCGCTCATCGCGCTCGCCATGTTGCGGTAGAAGGGGTTGTTCAGGATCCGTTCGACCTGCTCGTCGTCGTCGGCGTGCTTTCTGACCAACCCGTCGAACGTGACCGCCGTGTCGAGCATCATCGCCGACAGTTCGCCGGCGTCCGACGATCCGTCGGCGGCCGGGTCGACATCGATGCGCTGCGGTTCCGACGACAGCCCGTCGGCCATGCCGAGCGCGTCGGCGAGGCGGCGAGCGGGGTCGATCGTCACGACGACCACCCGTCGCCCACGGCGCGCGGCTTCGAGTCCGAGCACGGCGGCAGTCGTGGTCTTGCCGACCCCGCCGGAGCCGCAGCACACCACCACGTCGGAGGCCTCGATCAGCGCCGCCATCGAGTCGGCGACCGGTGCGCTCACGAACCGGCCTCATCGGTGAGGGGATGGCCGGTGAGCAGGCGGTCGGTGAGGGGATGGTCGGTGAGCAGGCGGTCGGCGAGAGCGTCGATGTCGGCGGGCACGAGGCCGGCGACCGGGAGCGCCGGGAGGTTGACGTAGCCGAGCGGCAGTTCGGTCGACAACCGCTCGATCGCGCCCGTTTCCATCTCGCGTCGGTGACGGCGGTAGTCGGCCGCCTCGGTGAGAGCCGCCCGCATCGCACGGTCGATTCCCTTGGTCATCTTCTTCACCGCGGTCATCGACGGCATCTCCGCGCCGTCGTCGACACCGTTGACCACCACCGGGCCGAGCCGGATCCCGACATCGTCCTCCAGTGCGTACGCCGTCTCGATCGTCTCGTTGACCGGCGTCGTCTCGGGCAACGTGACGAGCACCGCCATGCATCGCGCGGCATCGGAGAGGAGTTCGAGCACATCGTCGGACTGCGACTTGATCGGCCCGCCGCGCACGGCATCGGCCAGCCCCGACGCCGATGTGAGAAACGTCACCGCGTGCCCCGCAGCGGGCCCGTCGACGACGACGAGGTCATAGTCACCCGAGCGTTCGAACTGCTTGACCTTGCCGAGCACGACGATGTCGTCGATGCCCGGCGCCGCCGTTCCGATCATGTCGATCACGCCCGTGCGGTTGAGGCGCTTGGCCACCCGCTTGAAACCGTGCTCGTTGAGATACTCCTCGAGGAGGTCGGGCGCCGACAGATGTTCCACTCGCAACGATTCTCCCGGTCGCTCCGGCAGGAGTTCGGCCAGCGTCGGCTTTCCGTCGAGTTCGAGGGCGAGCACGCGCAGACCGGCACGACTTGCCGCACGAGCGATGACTGCCGTTACCGTTGTCTTCCCCACTCCCCCCTTGCCAGCGACGACCACGACGCTGGCGGCGGTCAGCAACCGCAAGGGGTTCTCGCTCACCGGAGGCACTTGTGCGAAGACTAGCGATCGCCGTGCTCGTCACCTTGGCCGGTCTCGTCACCCTCGGCGGACCGGCTGCGGCGCAAGACGACGCCGACACGCCCGATCTCGTCGTCGACGTCGTGCAGGTCAGCGGCCTCGTCGACCCCATTCTCCTCGATTCGATCCGCAGCGCGATCGACAAGGCGGAAGCCGACGGGGTGCAGGCCCTCGTCCTCCAGATGAACTCGCGTGGCACGGTCGTGTCGAGCGACGACATCGAAGACCTACTCGAAGACGTTGCCGACGCGCCGATCCCGGTGGCGATCTGGGTCGGCCCGAACGGGGCGCGCCTCTACGGCGAGGCGGCTCAGTTGCTGGCCGTCGCCGACATCACCGGGATGGCTCCCGGCGCGCGGGTGGGCTACGTCGGTGCTCCGCTGACACCGAACAACGCGACGGTCGATTTCGGCGGCGCCGCGCAAGACCGGATGCGCAACGGATCGCTCGACCTCACCGAATCCCGTGCGCTCGAAGTGTTCACCGAGATCACCGACGAAGGAGTGCCCACGATCACCAGCATGATCCAGGTCCTCGACGGTCGCGAGGTCGACGGCGTCACCCTCGAGACCACCGAGTTCGTGGTGCTCGACGACGGCCAAGGTCGCAACGACACCACGTCGACCGTCCGCTTCTCGAAGCTCTCGCTGATCGACCAGCTGTTCCACACGGTCGCCAGCCCGCCGGTCGCCTACCTGCTGCTCCTCACCGGCCTGGCGCTGATCGTGTTCGAGTTCTACACGGCCGGTGTCGGCCTCGCCGCGTTCTTCGGAGCGTTGTGCCTGGTACTCGCGTCGACCGGCCTGTCGGTGTTGCCGACGCGCACGTGGGCGCTGGTGGTGATCATCGTCTCGATGCTTGCGTTCGCCGTCGACGTCCAGGTCGGCATCCCACGTTTCTGGACGGGTGTCGGCATCGTCGGCACGATCATCGGCAGCCTCTTCTTGTTCGAGAGCCTCCCGGGAGCGAGCCTGCGGCCTCCGTGGATCTCGCTGCTCGCCGGCATCGGCGGCATCACGCTCACCTTCATCGTCGGAATGCCCAACATGGTCCGCACCCGATTCGCCACACCGACGATCGGACGCGAATGGATGATCGGCGAAGAGGGCACCGTGGTCACCGACGTCGACCCCGAGGGGATCGTCGAGGTCGGCGACGGTCGCTGGCGCGCACTGACCAACCGAGCGACTCCGGTGAAGGCGGGCGACCGCGTGCGTGTGGCAGCGATCGACGGCGTGACCCTCGAGGTCGAGCCGCTCGAAGGTGCTGCCCGCGACTATCGCGAGATGCGCAACAAAGACGGCGACGGTGACCCGAGCGACGGTCTCGTCGACGCGATCGGCGAGGTCGGAGCCGACGCCTCGGCGAGTCCCGGATCGGCCCCCGACGACGCCCGGTGAGTCGCCGCACAACCACTGTCAGCGCGCACGACAACAATTCTCATTGACGGCGTCTGGGTGACCACCTAGGGTGGTGGTCAGGGACGAGGTCTTCCCGCCGACCAGAGGAACGTCAATGAGCAGCCTCCAGCAGAACATCGTGCAGCAGGACAACGCCGAGGGGTGGCAGCGGTTCGCTGCCTGCTCCGGTGAGATGAGCACCGCCTTCTACCCGCCGGTGCACACCGAGGACCGGCGCGCCAAGCGACTGCGCGAGTCACGCGCCAAGGCCGTGTGCGCATCGTGCCCGGTCAAGAGCGACTGCCTCGACCACGCCATCACCCACGACGAGCGCTACGGCATCTGGGGCGGCCAGACCGGCCGGGAACGCCGCGCCGTCGAACGCCTCGCCCTCGCCGACTGATCCCCCCAAATACCCCCAACCCCGGTTCCGGACGACTGGTGCCTGACACCGATCGTTCGGACCCGGGCGGGCGGGGCGAACATGTGAGCTGGCGCTGCGCCATGCGAGGCGCGACCTCCCCGGATCGGGTCAACACGTCAGAGGGTCGGGAGGCGGGCCCCGCCGATGCGGACGTCGTCACGTCGACGGGTGATTCCACGCTTGTCGAGTTCGGTCACGAGCGGCAACACGAACTTGCGGCTCGCGCCGGTGACGTCACGGAACTGAGCCACGGTGAAGCCGTCGGTGTGTTCGACGAGCAACTCGGCTGCCACCTGCGCTGCTGCATCGATCGTCTGAGAGTGGAACACGACCCCGTCGCGCTGGATGATGTGCCCACGACGCGCGAGTTCGCGGATGTCGTTGCGATCCACGTCGTCGGCCGACGGCGGCATGAACCCGGCCGCCAGCAACTCGTCGAGGAACGGGTGGTCGACGTACGGGTCGACCGCATCCGCGGGGAGCACCAACCCGTTGTCGACCACGATCTCGTCGGTCGATCCGATCGCAGCGCGCTCACGATCGTCGAACGCGGCCAGGTCGATCCCCGTCGCCCCGGCCTCGGCGACGCGCTCCATGACGGTCGCCACCGTCGCGGCGAGAGCCTCGGGGGTGGTCACCCACTCGCCGAGGGTCGGCTCGACGACCTCGCCCGTCAACCGCTCCAACTCGGTGGCGGTCACCCACTCGCGCTCACGCACCACTCGCTCGATCGTCCGGTCGGGTGCCGCTCGTGAGGCACGCAGCACCGGCGCGATGTCGAGGATCTCGCCGCCGCCCACCGTCTCGTCCCGACCCGATTCACGCAAGATGAATCGATCACCGGGCAGGAGCGGGAGCATCTGCGGAAGAAACAGACGGATCGATCCGGTCGACCCCGGCGACAATGCCTCGACGCCGAGCACCCGCAGCTTCACCGAATGCTCGCCCGCCCCGAGATACGCGACGTATGCACCACGTCGTGACACGTCGTGGTCGAGCGACGCGAGGACGTCGAGCGACGCATCGAGCCGATCGGTCAGATGCCATCGATCCGACTCGACGATCGCATGACCGCGCTCGAGGTCGCCGTGGTCGACGCCGCCGAGATTGACCGCCACGCGATTGCCGGGGCCGATGTGGTCGACCGTCTGGCCGGCGGTCTGGATCGACCGGATCCGCGCATCGTGACCACCCGGGGCGATGTGCACCGACTGATCGGCGGTGAGCGAACCGCCCACGAGCGTGCCCGTCGCCACCGTTCCACTGCCCTTGGCGGCGAAGACGCGGTCGATCCACAGCCGGGGCCGCTGACGGTCGGCGGCTGCGCCAGCCCGTGCGATCAGTTCGTCGAGCGCCACCCGCATCTCGTCGACACCCTGCCCGTCGACCGACGCGACAGGGACGACCGGCGCACCCGCGAGGAAGGTGCCCTCGACGTGATCGGCGACGTCCATCTCCGCCAACTCGAGCAGGTCGTCGTCGACGAGGTCGACCTTGGTGAGGGCGATGATCCCGAACTCGATGCCGAGCAGTTCGAGGATGCGCAGATGCTCCTCCGACTGCGGCTTCCACCCCTCGGTCGCCGCGACGACGAACACGCACGCGTTGACGCCGCCGACCCCGGCGAGCATGTTGCGCAGGAACTTCACGTGGCCGGGGACGTCGATGAAGCTCAGTTCGGCGCCCGACGGCAGCGTCGTGTGGGCGAAGCCGAGGTCGATGGTGAGGCCGCGGCGCTTCTCCTCCTCGAACCGATCGGGATCGGTTCCGGTGAGGGCGAGGACGAGCGACGACTTGCCGTGGTCGACGTGGCCGGCGGTGGCGACGACGGTCATGAGCGACGACTCATGCGAGTGCCGAGGCGAGCGCGTCGACGAGCGCCACGTGATCGCTCGGTTCGACACCGCGCAGGTCGAGGGAGGTCTGGCCGTCGCGTGTGCGAGCGATGATCGGCGTGGGTGCGTCGCGCAGCGCCGCCAGGAGGTCACCTTCCACGACGAGCCCACACGACGGCATCGTGACCCCGGGGGCCGAACCTGCGCCGGGGAGTGCGTCCATCTGCTCGACCGACACCCGCGCGCCATCGACGCCGTGCGAGTCGATCAACTGTTGGCGAATCGAGTCGGCCGTCTCGCGCAGTTCTTTCTGACTCCGGCCGACCATCCGCCAGAACGAGATGTCGGTGGCCGCACGCTTGTCGAGATAAGTGAGCGCCGTGTCCTGCAACGACCGCAACACCAAGCCCCCTGGGCGGAGCGCTCGGGCCAGCGGATGCCGCTTGCAGAGCGCGATCAGGTCGGCGCGCCCGGCGATGATGCCCGCCTGCGGACCCCCGAGGAGTTTGTCGCCCGAAAACGTGATCACGTCGGCTCCATCGGCGATCGCCTGCACGGCTGCGGGCTCACCGGCGAGCCACGCCGGCGGCGCGCCCTGCAACCACGGCACGTTGCTGTCGAGCAGGCCGCTGCCGATGTCGGCCATGACCGGCACACTCAAGGTCGCGAGTTCGGCGATCGAAGTCTCCTCGATGAAACCCTCGACGCGGTAATTGCTCGGATGCACCTTCATCACCATCGCCACGTCGTGGCGCGCGTCGACGATCGCCTTCTCGTAGTCCGACAATCGAGTGCGGTTGGTCGTGCCGACGTCGACCAGACGACATCCCGACTGTTCCATCACCTCGGGGACGCGAAACGAGCCGCCGATCTCGACGCTCTCACCGCGGCTGACCGGAACGCCGCGACCCTCGGCGAGCGCAGCCAACACGAGCAGCACGGCCGCCGCGTTGTTGTTGACGACCATCGCGTCCTCGGCCCCGACGAGGCGGGCGAAGAGTTGGCCGACTGACGTCTGGCGCGAACCTCGCTCGCCGGTCGACAGGTCGAACTCGACGGTCTGCGCCCTGGCCTGCTGCGAGTGAGCGAGTGGCGCGCGGCCGAGGTTGGTGTGGAGCAGCACGCCGGTCGCGTTGATCACGTCGGTGAGGAGCGAACGTCGGAACGCTGTCGCACGATCGAATGCGCTGTCGACGTCGTCGGCAGCGATGGCCGCACGTGCGATGTCGACGAGGACGGGGTGCGGGAGGCCGGTGTCGGTCAGCGACCGAGCGAGCGTGTCCACCGACGGTGGACGTTGGGGCGCAGTCATTGCAGTCCCCGGCTCCGCATCATGTCGCGAGCATACGGCCGACGGCCCTCGGGTGCTGGCGGGCACACATCAAGCCGAACATGTGAGCTGGCGCTGCGCCAGGCAAGGTCCCAGGTCGCATGTTCGCGCCGAAGGGGCTGGCGCGGCACGAACGTCCCGAAGTGGCTGATGGCTAACGTCGAGCGGGTGACGCTCCCGATCCCGATCATTCGACTCGACGCCGAACTCCCGCTCCCCGAATACGCCCATGACGGCGATGCCGGGCTCGACCTGTACGCCCGCGAGGGCATGACGCTGTCGTCCGGCGGAGGCCGTGGGCTCGTACCGACCGGCATCTCGATCGCGATTCCCACGGGCTACGGCGGGTTCGTCCTGCCGCGCAGTGGGCTGGCGCTGAAGCACGGGATCAGCGTCGTCAATGCTCCTGGTCTCATCGACGCTGCATATCGCGGCGAGATCAAGGTCATCCTCGTCAACACCGACCCCGACACCGACTACGCCATCGAGCGCGGCGACCGCATCGCTCAACTCGTGATCCAGGCCGTCGAGCACGTCGAGTGGCAGGTCACCGACGATCTCGACGGCGACGATCGCGGCGGCGGCTTCGGCCACTCCGGCCGCTGACCCACCCGTCACGGCCCTGACCCCTCACTCACTTCGGCCACACCACCCGGCCCATACGTGAAGGGTCTGTCCCCTCACGTATGCGTCTCCCGTCCGGTCCATACGTGAAGGGTCTGTCCCCTCACGTATGCGTCTCTCGACAGGTCAACATGTCGTCGGTCCCCACCCCACTCGGCCGATGCACGGGTGCTCGATGGCGTCACCTCCGACTGCGACATCGGACCGATCGACGCGTGATGACGTCGCGGTCTAGCCCCAGGCGAAAACCGGTTGCTCGAACTCGTCGACCCTCGCATCGGCACTCGCCCGGCCGTCGAGACACACCCATCGGAAGTTGACGAGCACCGCTCCCGTCGGAGCGTGGATGAGGTCGCCACCGAGTGGAACCTGCACGACGGGTCGGTCGCTCTCGGGGATCTCGACGAAACGCGGCGAATCGTCACGGGTCAACTCGTGCAGACCGATGCGATAGACCGCGAGCACCTCATCGGGGTTCGGCACCAGCTCGACCTCGGGTCCACCCCAGACGACGACCGGTGTCATGACGTATCCCGATCGCGTGGCGTAGTCGTCGAGCACGCCCAACACGTGCGTCTGGTCGAGGCGCACGCCGACTTCCTCCCACGTCTCGCGCAGCCCTGCGTCGATCACGGTCTCGCCGGAGTCGAGGCGTCCGCCCGGGAGCGCCCACTGCGAGGCGTGGGAGTTCAGCCCTGCACTCCGCCGGCAGAGGACGAACGACGCACCGCCCGCCACGTCGGCCATCCGCCCGTCGAACCCGTCGGCTCCTCCCGGGATCACGTCCATGTCGGCGTCGGAGAACGCGTGATGGTCGACGCTGTCGGATCCGACCTCCGAAGGCACGACCAGAATTGCGACGGCTGCGTGTCGCCGACCGTCGAGCGGCAGCTCGAGGCGATCATGACGGGCGAGCCGGTCGGCCATGACGGTGCGGAGTTCGTCGGTCGCTTCGATCGGATCGGCCATCGCCGCAGTCTCGCCGCAGGCCCCTCCGAGAGCCGAACGCAAGCCCCAGGCCATGTTGAGCCCGAGCCCGAAGCAGACCCCGAGCCGGAAGCTGAGCCCGAGCCCGAGCCAGACCCCGAGCCGAAAGCGGACCCCGAGTCAGCGGACCCCGAGCCCGAGCCAGACCCCGAGCCGAAAGCGGATGGATCCAGTGCGACACGTTCGTCGACCGACCCGGCCCGGTCCACCACACGCCGACCGATCGCCTACCGTTCGGTGCGTGGCTCGGATTCGATTGCACAACGACGACCTCGGTTACGAGACGAACTGCTTCGTCTGCGAGCAGAACAACGATGCCGGCCTCCGCATCCCGTTCTTCCACGACACCGATCGTGATCTGATCGTCGCCGACTTCGAACTCTCCGACGCGTTCAGCGGGGCACCGACGATGCTGCACGGCGGTGTCACCCTCGCGGTGCTCGACGAGGCGATGGCGTGGGCATGCATCGCGATCGGTCGCCAGTGGGCGGTCACGTCCGAGACGACCACGAAGTTCCAGCGCGCCGTCTACGTCGACAAGCCGCACGTGGTCGAAGCCGAGATCGTCGAGCAGACCGACAGCGAGATCTTCACCGCCGCCCGGGTGATGAACCTCAAGGGTGTGGTGCGCGTCGAGTCGACCGCCACCTTCACCGCACTCGGCGAAGCCCAGTTGCAGCGAGCGCTCGGCACCGACACCGTCGACGACTCGATGCGCCTCGACTGACGACCTCTCGGCCCGCGCCACACCGTCTGAGCCGGATACGTCGCGCACTCCAGCAACATCACGGCTCAGACTCTCGGCGCCCCACCACCAGACGACCGCTCGGCCCGCGAGCACACCGTCTGAGCCGGATACGTCGCGCACTCCAGCAACATCACGGCTCAGACTCTCGGCGCCCCACCACCAGACGACCGCTCGGCCCGCGAGCACACCGTCTGAGCCGGATACGTTGCGCATTCCAGCAACATCACGGCTCAGACTCTCGGCGCCCCACTCCAGACGGCGCCCACCCGCCTCCGACAGGCGGTGACGGTCAGCCGCGATAGTGGTGGGTGATGGGCAAGCGGCGGTCTTTGCCGAAGGCCTTGCGTGACACCCGGACTCCCGGCGGGCTCTGGCGCCGCTTGTACTCGGCGATGTCGACGAGGCGCGTCACCCGGCGGACCGTCTCGGCGTCGTGGCCCATCTCGATGATCTCGCCGGCGGTCCGGTCGTCTTCGACATAGAGCTGCAGGATCGGGTCGAGCACGTCGTACGGCGGGAGGCTGTCGTCGTCACGTTGATCCGGGCGCAGCTCGGCCGAGGGCGGCTTGGTGATCACATTCTCGGGGATGATCTCGCGCCCTTCGCGCCGGTTCACGTAGCGACACAGCTCGTACACCCGCGTCTTCAACACGTCCTTGATCGCTGCGTACCCACCCACCGAGTCGCCGTAGATCGTGAAGTAGCCGACGGCGAGTTCGCTCTTGTTCCCGGTCGTGAGCACCATCCAACCGAACTCGTTCGACAACGCCATCAACGCCTGGCCGCGGCAACGTGACTGGATGTTCTCGTAGGTGAGGCCCGGTTCGCGTCCCTCGAACGACGGCTCCAGCATCTCGATGTACGCGCTGAACGCCGGCTCGATCGAGATCGTCCGGTAGTCGACCCCGAGTGCCTCGGCGAGCGACTGAGCGTCGGACTTCGAGTGATCCGACGAGTAGCGCGACGGCATCGACACGCCATGGACGTGGTCGGCTCCGAGCGCGTCGACCGCGATCGCCGCGATGATCGACGAGTCGATGCCGCCCGACAGCCCGATCACCACATCGGTGAAGCCGTTCTTTCGGCAGTAGTCGCCAGTACCGAGCACGAGGGCGTCATACAGCTCCTGGTCCGCGTCGAGCGGTTCGGTGATCGGGCGTTGCGCAGGGTCGGCCTGCTGTTCGCCGTGATCGACCGCGGCATCGGTCACCGGCACGACCGGCAACATGGCGTGCGTGACCCGCCCGCGCGGATCGAGCAGCCGTTTGCGGTACACCGGTGGGATCGGCACGTCGACGATCGTCAGCGACTCGACGAACTGAGGCGCCCGAGCGAGCAACCCGCCTTCGTGATCGAATGCGAGCGAGCCACCGTCGAACACCAGCTCGTCTTGGCCGCCCACCTGGTTGACGTAGACGATCGCGCAGTGCGAATCGGCCGCACGTGTCGCCAGCATCTTCTCGCGCAGGTCGTCCTTGCTCACCGCGTAGGGCGACCCGTTGATGTTGATGTTCAGTTCGGCACCGGCGGCGGCCTGGGTGGCGACGGGCCCCGTGGGGCTCCAGATGTCTTCGCAGATCGAGACACCGACCTTCACCCCGCCGATCAGGTACAGCTCGAGCGGGTCTGAGTCGAACCCGGCGGTGAAGTACCGCTGCTCGTCGAAGACCGAGCTGTTGGGCAGCAGTCGCTTGTGGTACTTGCCGACGATCTCGCCGCCGACACACACGGCGGCGGCGTTGTACAGATCGCGGTCCTCGTCGACGAAGCCCACCACTGCGGCACAGCGACGCGTAGTCGTTGCGAAGCGGGCGAGCGCGTCGAGGTTGTCCTCGATGAATCCCGGCTTGAGCACCAGGTCTTCGGGCGGGTATCCGATCAGCGACAACTCGGGGAACGCGACGATGTCGCAGCCCGCTGCCTCGGCCTCCTCGTAGGCGTTGCTGAGCAGCTCGAGGTTCGCGTCGAGCGCGCCGACCGTCGGGTTCAGCTGGGCCATGGCGACTCGGAGCACTGTCACCCCGCCAGCGTACGCAGCGAGATGCGAGCCCTCGGACACGTATCGAGAATCTCGCCGGGGGTGGCCGCGTGGCGAACCGCCGAGAAAGCGCAACTTCGCGTCCGGTGGATTGGCACGGCGTCTGCCATCATGGGCCGTCGTGCACCCGAGGCCGCGACGAGCAATGAAATGGACCGCCGGGCTCGTCATGGCCGCCCTCGTCGCCGTGTCGTGCAACCCGGGCGAAGGCCCCGAATCGATCCCGCTTCCGACCTCGGCGAACACGACGACGACCACTTCGTCGACCACGACGACCACCACCACCACGACCACGACCACGACCGCAGCACCGGCTCGCTTCGAGGCCACCATCCGCCGCACGACGGACGGCGTCGCGCACATCTCGGGTCGCCAGCGTTCCGATCTCGCGTACGGCCAGGGGTATGTGAGTGGCGAGGACTACGGCTGCACGTTGCTCGACCAGATCATCAAGGTCCGCGGTGAGCAGTCGGCGGCGGTCGGGCCGGGTGCGAACGGGGAGAACGTCGCGAGCGATTTCGCATGGCGCGCGATCGACATCCAGGGCCGTGCCGAGGCCGACTTCGCCGATGCGTCGGGCGTCGTGGTCGAACAGTTCGAGGCGTTCGTCTCCGGCTGGAACCAGCACCTCGCCGATCGCAGCACGAACGGCCTGGCCGGTTGGTGCAGCGGTGCCGACTGGGTTCGCCCGATCGAGCCGGTCGAGGTGTACGCCTACGCCCGATCGATCGCACTCCTTGCGAGCGGTGGAAACTTCATCGACTTCATCGCGTCGGCCCAACCGCCGGCACCCGAGGCCGGACAGCCCGATGCCGAGGCGCTCGCCCCGCCCCGCACCGGGATCGACGTCGGCGCCCTCGACTTCTCGCCGTTGCGAGCCGAGGACGTCGGCTCGAACGCGTGGGGCATCGGCAGCGACCGGACCGAAGCAGGCACCGGCTCGATCCTGGTGGCCAACCCGCACTTCCCGTGGGAGGGCGAACTCCGCTTCACCGAGGTGCACCTGTCGGTCCCCGACGAGATCGACATCTACGGTGCGCAGCTCGCCGGGTTGCCTGGCGTCGGCATCGGCTTCACCAAGGGCGTGGCGTGGTCGCACACCGTCTCTGCAGGACACCGCTTCACCGCCTACACACTCGCTCTCGACCCCGCCTCGCCGACCACCTACCTCGTCGACGGTGAACCGAAGGAGATGTCCTCGGTCGAGCACACGATCGACATCCTGCGCCCCGACGGCACCGTCGACACCGAGACGCGCACCCTCTACTCGAGCGAGTACGGGCCGATCATCGACTTCCCGGGTCTCGGCTGGAGCGACTCGTTGGTGCTCACGTTCCGCGATGCCAACATCGACAACGACGAGTTCATCGAGTTCTACGCCGACATGGTCGACGTCACCGACCTCGACGACCTCAAGGAGACGCATCGGCTCCACCAAGGCGTCCCACTGTTCAACACCGTCGCGGTCGGAGCCGACGGCCGCGCCTGGTATGCAGACACCGCAGCGACACCCAACCTCTCCGCCGAAGCCGAACAGATCTATCTCGAAAAGCGTTTCGCCGGCGACCCGCTCACCAACGCCGCGTTCGACCAAGGCGTGATCCTCCTCGACGGATCCGACAGTCGAAACCGATGGGAGGAGGTCGACGGTGCACGCGACCCGGGCCTCGTACCCTGGGCCGAGTTACCGCGCACCGAACGGACCGACTACGTGTTCAACGCGAACGACAGCTTCTGGATCCCGAGCGCCGAGTACACGCTGTCGGGCGACTACTCGGTGCTCCACGGGCTGCAGAACATCCCGCAGTCGATGCGCACCCGACAGAACGCCGCCGTGCTGTCGTCGGAGAATCCGCTCGGCCTCGCCGGTGACGACGGCAACTTCTCGGTGACCGAAGTGCAGGACGCCGTGTTCGACAACTCGGCGCACACCGCCATGCTGTTGCGAGAGCCACTGGTCGCCGCCTGCCGAGCAACACCGCTCGTCGAGGTCGAGGCACTACTCGACGGCGACGACGTGGTGGCTCTCTCGGCCGAAGCGGTCGACGTGACCGCTGCATGCGACGTGCTCGACGCCTGGGACGGCCGCTACGACCTCGACAGTGCGGGAGCACTGCTCTGGCGCGAAACCATGGCCCGCTTCGGGGGTGCCGACTTCGACGAAGCCGGCGCCCTGTTCGGCGAACCCTTCAGCGTCGATGCTCCGCTCGACACGCCCACCGGCTTCACCGCCGACCCGACGGAACTGCTCGTGTCGCTCGCCCGGGGTGTGCAGACGCTCACGAAGGCGGGCTTCGGGGTCGACTCCCCGCTCGGCGCCGCCCAGTTCACCGACCGATCCGGCGAGCGCATCCCGATCCACGGCGGCACGGGTCGCGAGGGCATCACCAACGTGGTCCAGTGGTCGAACAACACCTCGTCGACCGAGACCGTCCCGACCCGCGGCGATCTCGTGAGCCCCGGAGGCGCACTGCGCGGCAACGGTCATCCGATCAACTTCGGTACGAGTTTCGTGATGGTCGTCGACTTCACCGGCGACGAACCGGCAGCGACAGCGCTGCTCACCTATGGCCAGACCTCACAGCGCGACCTCGAGATCTTCTCGTCCCAGACCGAACGATTCAGCGTGAAGAACTGGCGCACCGTGCTGTTTGCCGAGCAAGACATCCTCGACGATCCGGGCCTCAGCGAGACCGTCGTCCGTCAGTCCTGACGAGCGCCCGCCGACCGTCCGAGGCGCTCGCGCAACGCTGCGACGAGCGGTCCGAATCGGTCCGCTGAAGGCCGGCGCGGGCGAACGCTGAACGCGTTCCTCGGCTGCTCGGAGCGTTTCCGTCGCGACCGGACACATCTCCTCTCGGCGCGAGTTCGACACGCTCGGTGGCCCGATCGGGGATGGGCCGGTCGCTCGGCGGAAGCGACGCTTCGGCCCGGAACGCCAGTGTCGACGGGTGATCGAGGTCGATGGGGTGGCGTCGTACCGGTGCCGGTCCGGGCGCCGCTCGCACGGGTCGATCGAGTGGTGTTCCCACTCGTACGCAGCGTCAAACACGATTCTCCGAAGTTCTTTCCCACGTCAAGAAACGGGTCGGATCAGTAGTTCGACAAGAAGCGATCGCCGGCTTCAAGGGGGCTCGAGAGCGGCCCGAAGTGTTCGACATGAACGCACGCATCACCTCTCTGTTGGCCATCCTCGTGGCGGCGATCATCGGGCTCCCGGCCGGTGCCGCCTTCGCCACGTCGAGCGCCGCCGCCGACGAGACGACCGGCGAGAACGCCGAAGAGAACGCCGAAGAGAACACGGTGGAGATCGCCGCTCCGGCGAGCGCACTCCAGATCGCCAGCCGGTTGTACAACGCCCGTTCGACCGAGTCAGCAGCTCCCCAGACCGTCCAGAGCCAGACGGTCGCCCCATCCCACGAACTGAGCGAGGAACTGCAGAAGGTGCTCGACCTCACCAACGAGGTGCGCGCCGAGAACGGACTCGACCAGCTGACCCACCACCATCTCCTCAGCGATGCAGCACAGGCCCACTCGCAGGATCAGGCCGACATGAACAAGCTCACCCACACCGGGTCCGACGGATCGAACCCGGGCGACCGAATCGAAGCCGCCGGCTACGACTCTCGACGATGGGCCGAGAACGCCGCTGCCGGATTTCCGACGGCCGAGTCGGTCATGAACGGCTGGTTGAACAGCCCAGGTCACCGCACGAACATCATGTACCCCGACGTGACCGAGATCGGTCTCGGCATCGCCTTCACCACCGACGGCTACCCCTACTGGACCCAGGTCTTCGCCTCGCCGGCACGTTGACGCCAGAGACGTCGACACGCGACGACGGGAGAGCTCACGCGTCGAGTCCCAGGTCGTTCAGTCGGCGACGATCACTCGAACCAGCCGAGCACGTCGACGGTCAGGTCGGTCGGCACCGACGAGGTGAACGCCTGACCGAACTCCCCGAAGCTGCCGATGTTGAGAGCGCCACGGGTCTGGCCCGAACCCGACGAGTTCACGCTCGACACCTCGGCCACCTGCGGGATCGGCTGGACGCTGACGAAGCCACGCCCACCGGTGCGCACCATCGTGAGGTTCTGCACGACGGCGCTGGCCGAGTCGGGCACGCTGTCGAAATCGGGGCGCGCGACCTCACGCCCTTCGAATCGTGAGAACCCGAGATCGGTGCGAGTGTCGACCTCGCGTGTCGGCGCCACCAGGTGGAGTCGTCCGCCGGTGCCAGGCTCGGCCGTCCCCGAGGTGACGTATCCGACGACATCGACCGCGACGTCGCGGACGCGCTCCAGATAGAGGTCGACCGAGCCGTCGGCGCCGACCGGGACGACCACGAGGTTGGCGCGGGTGTCGGTTCCGGGGTTCACGTTCACGTTCGACGACGTGGGTCGCTCAACACCGCCCGGCGACACCGTGATGAACCCGGCCGGCGGACCGTCCGACTGGATGCCGGTCACGACGAGCGCCACGGCGCCGATGTCGCCGACGCCGGGGAGGGCCTGGCGGCCGGCGACCGGGATGTTCACGGTCGTACCCGTGCCGTCGGGCTGTGACGTGAACGGGTTCTGATCGGAGACCGGTTGGCGGGTGTCGACGAGGCGCTGCACGCCCGACGCCGTGAAGCGGCCACTCGCCACGGCATCGTCGGCGCCGACGTAGAAGCCGGCCACGTCGATGATCAGATCGGTGGTCACCTGCGCGAACACGAGCACGTTGCCGTCGGAGTCGAGCGGGACGATCGACGCGTTCGCGACGACGTCACCGCGCGCGGCGTTCGCCGTCGCCGTTCCCGGGCGTTGAGTGCGCGGCTCGTAGGCCGTCACGAAGGCACCGACGGTCTGCGGTCGGGCGATCGTCACGTTGACGAGCGCCGCCTCCGCACCCGCAGGTGCGTCGAGGCCGATCAGACGCGTCTGCCCGCCACGCAACGGTGCCGCTGGGGAGAGCGCACGCGAGTCGAAGCGACGATCGGGCGAGTCGAGCGCGATGTACTGCAACGGACCCGAGTCGGCGGGGGCCACCGGCGTGTCGTGGCTGACCTTGTGGACCTCTCCGTTCTGCTGCACGTACCACAGTGCCGTTCCCGCAGCACTGGACACGAAGGTCATGTCGGTCGGGGCGCGAGCATCGAGGAACACCTCGGCGTCGCTCAAGACCTGTTCGTCGCGATATGCCCACGTCGTACCGAACGCACCGTCCGACGCCAGGTAGGCGCCGTCGTAGGTCGCCGGCCACACCCCGTCGGGCACGAACGCGCCTCCGGTGATGAACAACCCGGCGCCGTGGCCGTAGTCGGTGATCGGGTCGGTCAGGCCGAAGGAGGGGCCGCCACACGGTGGGTTCTGGCCCTGGGGGCAGCGCCCCTCGCGAGCCGGCCAGCCGTAGTTGGCGCCGAGTTGCGACTCGTTGACCTCCTCACGGTCACCCTGCCCGACGTCGTTGATGAAGAAGCGGGTGGCGCTCGTGTTCGGGTCGAACGCGAACCGGTACGGGTTGCGCAACCCGTAGGCGAAGATCTCGTTGCACACCGACGTGGGCGTGGCCGCAGAGTTCCCGCGCAGACGGCAGTCGGCAGAGCCCACACCGATGAACGGGTTGCCCGGGGCCGCCACGCCCGACGACCGCTCCACGCGCAGGATCTTGCCGTTGAGGAGCGAGCGATCCTGAGCGGCATCGTTGCGACCGGCCGACCCCGAATCGCCGCGCGGGTCGCGGCCGGCGTCTCCGGTCGCGATGTACAGGAAGCCGTCGTTGCCGATCTCGACGTCGCCCCCGTTGTGGTTGCCATTGACCGACGAGATGCGGTCGACGAGCACGCGTTCGGACCCGAGGTCGAGCCCGCCTTCATCCATCTCGAAACGACTGACCCGGTTGTGGCAGCCACCGGGCTCGCCCGAGGCGATGGTCCGGTACACGTACACGAAACCGCTGGTGAGGAAGGCCGGATCGGTCGTGAAGCCGAGCAATCCTCGCTCCGAGTTCGTGCACAGGTCGCCGAAGCGGGCCATCTCGGTCACCTGCCCCGCGCCGGTGCGGTCGTCGATCCGGATCACCCGGCCGCCCTTCTCCAACACGATCACACGGCCGTCGGGAAGCGCTTCGACGGTGGTGAGCGAGCCGACATCGGCCACGACCTCGTCGGTGAAATCGTCAGGCGCGGCGGTCACCGGCGACCCCGACGCTGCGGCCTGCACCGACACCAGGGCCGACAGCCCGACCGACACAGCACACAGCACACGACGCATCCACCCCAAAGTACGCCTTCCCCACCCTCCATACGTGAAGGGTCTGTCCCCTCACGTACAACACACTGTTTGCGCCTCGGCTGCGCATACGTGAGGGGACAGACCCTTCACGTATGGCGTTCACGCGGCGTTCACAATCGGGCAACGGATCCGCAACCGCCGGATGACACCCTGACGCGCGCCAAAGGGTGCGGCGATATTGTCGACGTGCCCCCACCCATCAACACTGAGGACAACATCACCGTGGCAATCAAGGCTGAGTACATCTGGATCGACGGCGCCGAGCCGACCCCCCAGCTCCGTTCCAAGACCAAGATCCTGGACGACGACAACGGCGTCGACCTGAGCGACATGCCGCTGTGGGGCTTCGACGGTTCGTCGACGAACCAGGCCACCGGCGACAAGAGCGACTGTGTGCTCAAGCCCGCTCGCGTCTTCCCCGACCCGATCCGCGGCGGCAGCAGCATCCTCGTGATGTGTGAAGTCATGCTCGTCGACGGCAAGGCCCACCCGACAAACACCCGCGCCGCTGCCGCCCGCACCGCCAAGAAGTACAAGAAGCACGAGCCGATGTTCGGCATCGAGCAGGAATACACGATGCTCAACCCGAACGGGTCGCCGCTCGGATTCCCCGACAACGGGTTCCCCGCCCCGCAGGGTCCGTACTACTGCGGCGTCGGCGAGATCGCGATCACCGGCCGCCAGATCGCCGAAGAGCACATGGACGCCTGCCTCACCGCCGGGATCGGACTCTCGGGCATCAACGCCGAGGTCATGCCCGGACAGTGGGAGTTCCAGGTCGGCCCGCGCGGCCTGCTCGAAGTGTCCGACGAGCTGTGGGTCGCCCGCTGGCTTCTCCACCGCATCGCCGAGGACTACGGCGTCGTGATCAGCATCGACGCCAAGCCGGTCAAGGGTGACTGGAACGGCGCCGGAGCGCACACCAACTTCTCCACCAAGGAGATGCGCGAAGACGGCGGCATGAAGTACATCGAGGCCGGCTGCAAAGCGCTCGGCGAGAAGGCCGCTCTGCACATCAAGAACTACGGCGAAGGCGTCGAAGAACGCCTCACCGGAGCGCACGAGACGCAGCGCTTCGACCAGTTCAGCTTCGGCGTGTCGGACCGCGGCGCATCGATCCGCATCCCGTGGCAGTGCTCGGTCGACGGCAAGGGCTACCTCGAAGATCGTCGCCCGAACGGCAACATCGACCCCTACACCGTCGCTCGTCTCATGACTGACACCATCTGCTCAGCAATGAAGTGATCTCTCAGACGGTCCGGAACGGCCGATTGCTGCCTCGTCCAGGCTCGTCGTTGCCCGAAGGCGACTTCCTCACCGGACGCCTTGCTCTCGAACCCTTCCGATCCCGTCTGAGCTGAGAGAAGAAGAGAACTGAAGAGGATCCGTGGACGGGGTGGGAGCGTTGCTTCCACCCCGTCGGTGTTCCCGGGGGTGACTTTGTCGGCGAGGGTTGAGAGAATGGAACGGTGGAGATGAACGAACAGCAGCGGGCATACGTTCTGCGGTCGGTCGAGGAGCGTGGGGTCCGGCTGATCCGGCTGTGGTTCACCGACGTGCTCGGCAACATCAAGAGCCTGGCGATCTCCCCACCCGAACTCGACAACGCGCTGAGCGACGGGATGACCTTCGACGGGTCGTCGATCGACGGCTTCAGCCGAGTGCAGGAGTCCGACGTCCTCGCCATCCCCGACCCCGACACCTACGAACTCCTCCCGTGGGGCGATTCCGACGCTCCCGAGGCCCGCATCTTCTGCGACATCCACCACCTCGACGGCACGCCGTTCGAAGGCGACCCGCGCCAGGTGTTGCGTCGCCACGTGAAGGCCGCGCACGAGGCCGGCCTCACCTTCTACCTCGCTCCCGACATCGAGTACTTCTACTTCGAGCCGCTCGCCCCCGGCGACGAGCCCGTCCCGATCGACCGTGGCGGATTCTTCGACGTCACGATCAACGACACCACCGACGCTCTGCGCAAGGAGTCGATCCGCACGCTCGAGACCATGGGCATCCCGGTCGAGTACAGCTTCCACGAAGACGCTCCCGGCCAGCAGGAGATCGACCTGCGCCACACCGACGCGCTCACGATGGCCGACTCGGTGATGACCTTCCGCCTCGCCGTGCGCGAACTCGCTGCTCGACGCGGTGTCCACGCCACGTTCATGCCCAAGCCGGTCGAAGGTCTGCAGGGCTCGGGCATGCACCTGCACATGTCGCTCTTCCGCGGCGACGACAACGCCTTCTACGACGAGAACGACGACTACGACCTGAGCGACACCGCCAAGTCGTTCATGGCCGGGCTGCTCCGACATGCGAACGAGATCACCGCTGTCACCAACCAGACCGTCAACAGCTACAAGCGACTCGTGCCCAACTTCGAGGCACCGGTCCACATCTCGTGGGCACGCAACAACCGCAGCGGCCTCATCCGCGTGCCGGTCGCCAAGAAGACGAACCCCCTCGCGACCCGCATCGAGTACCGCTCCCCCGATCCCGCCTGCAACCCGTACCTTGCGTTCAGCCTGATCCTGGCGGCGGGCATGAAGGGGATCGAAGAGGGCTACGAGTTGCCGGAGGAGGCCGACGCTAATCTCTTCGAGATCGAGGACGAGGTGCTCGAGAAGCTCGGCATCAAGCAGCTGCCGCACTCCCTCGATGACGCGCTGCGCCAGATGGAGCACTCGACGCTGGTGCGCGAGGCGCTCGGCGAACACATCTTCGAATGGTTCGTGCGGAACAAGCGATCCGAGTGGCGGATGTACAAGACGCAGGTCACCCCGTTCGAACGCCACCGCTACATGGGGGTGGTGTGAACATGGCCGACTCCGACCGCATGCTCGCCGTCGTCGCCGACTCGACGTCACCCGAACTGGCCCGCACACTCGACCTCGCCGGGTACGCCTGGAAGGCGGTCTCGTCGGCGACCGAAGCGGCCGACACCGAACCCGACGGCGGCTGGGCCGGCGTGATCGTGGACGCGACCGACGACCTCGACACCGCCTGGACATTTTTGCGCACGATGCGAAAGCAGCGCTCCGACGCCACGCCGTCACTCGTCCTCGTGAGCGGCACACAGCTGAGCGAACTCGAACATCGCGATGACCTGTTCGACGATTTCTGTCTGGCACCGTTCCACCCGACCGAACTCGAAGCCCGGCTGCGCCACCTGCTCAGCTCCGAGGTCGAGGTCCAGGTCGCCGACCTGGTGGAGTACGGCGAACTCGTGCTCAACCTCGAGACGTATCAGGCGTCGATCGTGGGCCGCCCGCTCGACATGACGTACATGGAATACGAGCTGCTGAAGTTCCTCGCACAGAATCCGGGCAAGGTGTTCACCCGCGAGATCCTGTTGAGTCGGGTGTGGGGCTACGAGTACTACGGCGGCGCCCGCACCGTCGACGTCCACGTGCGACGCCTGCGCGCCAAGCTCGGCGAAGAACATGCCGGCCTGATCCAGACGGTCCGCTCGGTCGGCTACCGGTTCGGTCTGTCCCGCTGGGAGACCTGAACGCGTCGATCGGGGTCCGACCCCGTGTCGACAACGGTCTGTCCCCGATCGACACAGGCGCTACAGCTCGACGGTGAAACGGGCGACCTGGCCGAGCGAGCGATGGTCGTCGATGTCGCAGATCACCACGTAGACGCCGGGCTCCTCGAAGGTGACCCGCACGGTGTCGCTGTCGCCCGGAGAGAGGCGCTCGGTCATGCCGAGACGTCGGCTCTCGTCGGTGAGCACCTCCATCTGGTGATCGGAATTCCCTTCGTTGACGACGGTGAAGTCGATCGTGTCGCCGGCTGAGATCGTGATGGCTTCTTCGGCCTCGAACGCGAAGTCGACGGCGGCCAGCGTGACGGGACGTGGTGGCGTCCCGTTGCCGACCGTCTCGGGCTCGCCGCACGACGCGAGCACCACGAGGATTGCAGCCGCCCCGGCCCACCGGGCAGCTGTCGGTCGGCGAGCGCGGTGCCGGTCAGCGCTGTGCGGACCGGTACGAACAGGGTGTTTCACGAGAGCTGGAGGAAATCGGCGACGGTGTCGGTGACGAGCGACGCGAACACGATGTTGCCCGACGGTCGCGGGTGGACCAAGTCGTTGGTCAGCACGCCGTCTTCCGGTGCGACCTCGTCCCAGCGGCCCACGACCGAGTTCTCGCGCTCGCCGATCACGCGGTCGATCGCCTCGTTGACCCGCTCGGTCTCGTCGACGAACTTGCCGAAGTAGGTGTTGATCCAGATCAGCGGAGCGTCGTCGGGGATCGGGTCGAGCACCTCGTCGATGGCGTCCATGACGTCGCCGACGTCGCCGTACTGCGGGATGTCGTTCGTGCCGAGCGCGACGACCCACAGTTGCGAAGCGGGGTCGATGTCGTCGTCGGCCTCGGCTGCGATGAATTCGGCGATCTCGGCACCGCTCGTGTTGTCGCCGAAGGTGACGGCCATCCGCTTGCTGGGCTGCGACACGATCGTCACGTCGTCGTAGCCGAGATCGTCGAACTGCTCTTCGAGTGCTGCGGTCGCAGCGGTCGTGATCGAGTCGCCGATCATCACGATCGTCTCGACGTCGATCATGTCCAGTTCGCGCACTTCCGACTCGCCCGAGATCTGCCCGACCGGCGAGCCGATCCCGATCGTCGGGACCGGTGCGGCCTCCGGAGCGGTGGTCGAGCCTGGGCTCGACGCCTCCGACGTTCCGCACGCCGCCAGACCCATGAGGCCGAAGCACAAGAACGCGGTGGCAGGACGGCTCATCGGCATCAGTCTTGCGAATCGCACCACCTCACGGGCGTCATGCTCCACGGGTTCTCGTCACAGGTGTTCTCCCGACAGCGCAATCAGAGGCGCTGGATCGAGCGGGCGAGGCGGTCGTGTTCGACCAGCATCTCTTCCAATCGATCGCTGACGAGCACGCCGTCGCGCACGACCGGACGACCGTGGACGATGGTGTCGCGCGCCGAGGCCGGGCCGCAGCGCAACCACGCCTCGATCGGGTCGACGAGCGCACCGGCGAACGAGGGCCCATCGAGCGACCAGACCGTGACGTCGCCGACAGCGCCCTCGGTCAACGTGGCGATCTCGCCCTCTCGACCGAGGCATCCGGCACCTCCGATCGTGGCGACTTCGAGCGCCATGCGAGCCGTGCCGGCGGCGGCACCGTCGCGCAGCTTGGCGAGCAGCATCGCCTGGCGGGCCTCCATCCACATCGATGCGCTGTCGGCCGAAGACGAGCCGTCGACCCCGAGGCCGACCTTCACCCCGGCGGCGCGCAGGTCGACGACGGGTGCGATCCCCGACGCCAGGATCATGTTGCTCGACGGACAGTGCGCCGCACCCACTCCTGCGGCACCGAGGCGCTGGATCTCGTCGTGGTCGGGCATCACGCAGTGCGCGACCCACGTGCGATCGGTGCACCAACCGGTGCGTTCGAGGTACTCCATCGGCCGACATCCGAACGTGGCGATGCTGAACTCGTCGTCTTCGGCGTTCTCGGCGAAGTGAGTGTGGAGACGGACGTCGAGGCGTTCGGCGAGTTCGGCCGTGCGGACCATCAAGTCCTCGGTGACCGAGAACGGCGAGCACGGTGCCAGAGCGACACGGGTCATCGCACCGAACGAACGATCGTGGTGTCTGGCGACGGCGTCCTCGCACGCCGCGAGGATCGAATCGTCGTCCGACACCACGTCGTCGGGTGGCAGACCGCCGTCTTTCTCCGACAGCGACATCGAACCCCGCGTCGGATGGAACCGCATGCCCAAGTCGCGCGCAGCGTCGATCTCGGCTCTGAGCAGGTCACCCGAGCCGTGTGGGTGCAGGTACAGGTGGTCGGTCGAGGTGGTGCAGCCCGACAGAGCGAGTTCGGCGAGCCCGACCCACGCCGAGACGTACACCGACTCGGTGTCGATGGCGCGCCAGAGCGGGTACAGCGACTGCAGCCATCCGAACAGCGGCTTGTCGGTCATCGGCGGGTAGGCGCGCGTCAGGTTCTGGTACAGGTGGTGGTGGGTGTTGACGAGGCCCGGCGTCACCAGGCAGCCCGATGCGTCGATCGTGGTCGTCGCGTCGGGTGCGGCTCCGCTGCCGACACCGCTGATCAGACCGTCGGTGATGGCGACCCATCCGCCATCGATCTCGCGCCGTTCGTCGTCGACCGTCGCCACGCATCGAGCGTTCGCCACCACGAGATCGTGCATGCCCCGACGCTCACCCGGCACCACTTCAGGCGGGTCGTCACTCACGCCGCGGATTCCTCGCGTGGCGAGCTGCATGACCGACGTGACCGGCCAACGGGGGGAAGCTCACCTGGGCCCGGTCAGTCGACGATGTCGAGCGAGTAACGCAGGGCTTCGTCGAGGCGAGCACGTGTGAATTCGTCGAGTTCAGTCGGGGATGTCGAGGAGTTCGCTGCCCTCGTGACGGGCAACGCCATCACGACGCAGGACTTCGCCGAGGATGGCCGACGCAGCAGCACCGCTCATGATGACGGTGACAGGGATCGCGATCATCGCGACGATGAGGGCAATCGCTCCAGCCATCAGGTCAGCCTACTTGGCTGGGAGGTAGGCAATGGCTTCGACCTCGACCAGGAAGCCCGCGGGGAGAGCGGCGACCGCCACACATGAACGGGCTGGGCGGTGCTTCGGCCCGAACGCCGCCGAGTATTGCTCGTTGAACGTGGCGTAGTTCTCCATGTCGGTGAGGAAGCACGTCGTCTTCACCACGTCGGTCATCGAGGCACCCATCGAGGCGAGCTGCGCCTCGACGTTCTTCATCGTCTGGATGGTCTCGGCGGACACGCCACCCTCGACCACCACACCGTCGGCCATGCCACCCTGACCGGAGACGTAGACGAAGTCGCCGGCGCGAACTGCAGGTGTGTAGGGACCGAGGGGCTTGCTCATGGTGCGCAGGGTACGTCGGTCAGTCGCCGCCGTCGAGTTCCTCGGTGAGCTGGTGGAACTCGGCCCATCGGCCCGATGCGAGAAGGCCGGCCTGGCGTGGCCACGAGCCCGGCTTGTGCATCGTGAAGCGCGAACCTGCGTCGTCGAGCATCGACTGCAGTGCGGTCACCTCGGCGTCGGCGAGGCTCTGCCACGTGGTGATCCCGAGGCCGCTGCACAGTTCGGCGATCTTGGGCCCGATGCCCTCGACGACGGTGAGATCGTCGAGCTTGATCTTCTTGCCGATCACCGACGCAGCCTCGTCGAGGTCGAGCGCCGCTGGCGTCGCTGACGCACTGGCAGCGGCGGTTGTTGCGGTGTCGGTGTCGGTGTCGCCCGCGTCCGGCTCCGGCTCCGGCTCCGGCTCATCGGGGTCCGTGGCGCCGTCGGTGGCGCCTGGGGCGTCGCGAGTGATGGTCGCATCTTCGGTGGGAACGCTCGCGATCCCGGCCGCCGTGGCCGACTCCTCGCGCCCATCGCCGACGCCATCCACATCAGCGGCGGTCGGTCGGTCGTCGTCGGTGAACGCTGCGGCGAACTTCTCGGCGAACGGAGCATCCACCGCCACACCGTCGGACCCGTCGCCGACATCACCCTCGATCACGTCACCTTCGATCACGGCGACCTCCACAGCATCGACCTCCACTGCGTCGGCGTCGGCCGCGTCGGTTTCGGTGGCGTCGGCCGCGTCGGTTTCGGTGGCGTCGGCCGCGTCGGTTTCGGTGGCGTCGGCCGCGTCGGTTTCGGTGGCGTCGGCGGCGTCGGCCGCGTCGGTTTCGGCGGCGTCGGCCGCGTCGGCCGCGTCGGCGGCGTCGGCGGCGTCGACCGCCTTCGCGTCCACGGATTCAGCAGCGTCTCGTGCGACGTCTGCGCTCGCCTCGTCTGCATCTCCGCCATCAGGGAGTGCGGCGGCGCCGATCACGCCCGGCGAATCGGCGTGGCGCATGTCGGCGACCTGCATGCGTAGACGGTCGCGTTCGGCAACGACCTGTTCGAGGTTGGCGAGACGATGACGCATGCGGTCGACCTCTTCGAGATCGACGGTCGTGGCGCGCGCCTGGGCGACCTCGGCACGGCACTTCAGCGACCGCAGCGCCCACCCGACGCAACCGCCGACGATCGCCAGGAGGATGCCCCAGCCGAGGAACTTCAAGAGGGTGTACAACACGGGATGTCCTTGTCTTGTTACGTGATGAGGTGGATCAGGCGACCGTGACGGCGAACTCGACTCGGCGACTGGCAGCTTTGTCCTCGACGCCGTTCTCGTCGAGGATCGGAGAGGCCACTCCGCGACCTTCCGATGTGAGCGATGCGTCGGCGACGCCCAACGCCACGAGGGCATCGCGCACGCTGGCAGCACGCTGTTCGCTCAGCGCGAGGTTGAGGCCCGGGTCGCCGTCGGTGTCGGTGTATCCGATGACGGCGATCTCGACGCCGGCGAGTTGCTGCGCTCGCACGGCGATCTGTTCGAGGATGGCGTTCGCTTCGGGTGTGATCGCCGGCGAATTCGGTTCGAACAACACCGGGTTGAGCAGGACGAACGCATTGAGCTCGTCTTGCAGGGCCTGCGCGGCGTCGATGTCGGCCTGGGGACGGGGAACGAGTTCGGTCGATGCATCGAGCGAACCGGCAACACCGAGAAGGGCGGTGTTGGTGTCGTCGTCGAGGTACGTACCGGTCAGCGACAGCTCGGCCCCGACGAGCGACGCCTCGCCCGACACCAGGTTCAGCGGCATCGCAGCGACGAGAACACCCAGACGATCGGCATCGGCCTGATCGACGATCATCGCCGGGTTGACGACGAGCTGATCGATCACGTTGGCCGGATCCACCTGGCTCCCGGCGGCGGCCACGAAAAGCTGTCGTTGCTCCTCGGTCTGCACCGTTCCGGTCAGTGTGATCTGACCGTCGGCGAACGTGACACCCGTGGTGACCGCGTTCGGATCGCTGAGGTCGAGTCCCTCGGGCAGCAGCAGCATGTCGATGGCGTGGATGACGCCGTTCGAGGCGTCGATGTCGAGTTGCGTTTCGGGGTTCTCGACCCGGGCGATCGATCCGCCGCTGCGGAACGTGATGCCGTCGACGGCCCCCGGATCGACGTCGACTGTCGACCCGTCGAGCATCGTCAGCGTGCCGGCCTCGAAGTCACCCGAACGGATCTCGCCGTCGAGGGCATGGTGGAGCAGGACTGTCCGGAGCATGTCGGGGTCGGAGGTCAACCGTAGAAGTGCGTCGGAGCCGACGTCGGCTTCGGCTGCCGCGAACGCCGCATCGGTGGGCGCGAGCAGCGTGAAGGGCCCGTCACCGCCGAGGCCGTCGGCGCCGTCGAGACCCGTCGCCTCGATCAGGCGTGACAGTTCGCCGAACAGCGGGTCGCCACCGGCAATCGCCAGGATCGATTCGAGTTCGGGCTCGGGCTCGGGCTCGGTCGTGGGCGGTGCCTCGGTCGTGGGGGCGGCGGTGGTGGGAGCGGCGGTGGTCGGCGCAACGGTCTCCGCAGGCTCCGGGGCCGGCTCGCGCGAACGCGTACACGACCGCTCGAGGGTGATGTCACGCACTCCGTGAAGGCTCTCCGAGCGTTCCACGACGGCATCGGGGTCGGCGAGCGGCGTGTCGCACTCCAGTGTTCCGTCCTGCCCACTGAACGAGATCGACACGCCGTCGACGCCATCGGTTGCCAGCCGGTCGCCGAGACGATCCACGAGGTCGTTCTGCACGACGGGAATGAAGATGGCGGCGCCGACGGCGAAAATGACAACAAACGCGAGCGCGCCCAGACCGATGATCCGGCGCCGGTAATGTCGTGAAGAGAGCGGCGGATTCGTACTCATGTCTCCGTACGTTCGCACGTTCGGCACGCTCAAGACAACGATGCAGCCGAAATTCGAACAGACCGCAACGAAGTGAGATCGCACATGAGTCGCCCCTCCCCCCACTCCGGCCCGATCCGGCGCCGGACGTTCCTCATCGGCGCTGCCGCCACCGGCCTTCTGTCAGCGTGCGGGAGCGATGGCGACGGCGTTGCGCCACAGGACGACGCCGACGAGAACACCGGGGCCGGCGTGCTGCCGGCCCAGGGAGAGGGCGACGGGAGCGTCGCGCCGGAGTTCGCCGGCGACAGCGCCGATCTCGACGAGGGTACGTTCAGCATCATCCAGCGCTATCCGTCGAACGTGGCCGGGCCAGGCGAGATCCGGCTGCCGTTCAGCCTGTCGAACGCCGAGGCCCAGTTCGTGACCGACGGACCGCTGTCGCTCGGCGCCCAGATCGTCGACCTCGACGGCAACGAGGTCGGCTCACGCCTCACCGCCGTCCGCCGAGACGTCGCTCCGTCGCCCTACTACGCCTTCCGTGCACAGGTCGACACGCCCGGCTTCTACGCCATCGTCGTCGACGGAGGGCCCGTCGAAGGCGCCAACTTCCAGGTGATGGAATCCAGCACGCTCACGATCCCGTCGCCCGGCGACACGCTCGCCGGGTTCGACACCCCGACACCCGGCGCGCCCGCCGGCATCGACCCGATCTGCACGCGCGAGCCCAACTGCGACTTCCACTCCGTCACTCTGACCGGTGCGCTCGCCGATGCTCGCCCGGTCGCCTACTTCGTCGGCACACCCGCCTTCTGCCAGACCGGCTCGTGCGCACCTGCGCTCGAAGCCTTGATCGAGGTCGCACCCGACTACTCCGACACGATGCGGATCGTGCACGCCGAGGTCTTCACCGACCTGACGGCGACCACCATCGCCCCGGCGGTGGAAGCGGTGAAGATGACCTTCGAGCCGGCACTGTTCATCACGGACGCCGACGGCACGATCATCGAGCGCGTCGACGGGCTGTGGGACGTCAGCGAGCTACGCGAACGCTTCGACGCCGCTCTCGCCTGACATCCGGTTGCGCGGACGGGTCGGCCCACACGTGTCATCGGGTGTCCGCTTCGAAGGGCGACACGCCGCACCTCGTCGCCTCGCCGGATTGTCCGCGCGAGGCGAATCGCCCGAGCGTGATCGTCAGCTGAACGACTGGCCGCAGCCGCAGGTGCGCGAGGCGTTGGGGTTCGTGATGGCGAAGCCCGACTGATCGAGCCCGTCCTTGTAGTCGAGCGTGGCGCCTTCGAGGAGTTGCGCCGACGCCGGGTCGACGACGACCTTGACGTTGTCGGCATAGTCGACCGTGGTGTCGTCAGCGGCGAAGTCACCGTCGAAGAACATCTCGTAGGAGAAGCCCGAGCAGCCGCCGGGGCGCACGGCGACGCGCAGAGCGAGGTCGGTGGCGCCTTCGGCGTCGAGCAGTTGGCGGACCTTGCTGGCAGCGGGGTCGGTGAGAGTGATCATTGACGGTTCCTCCAGAGAAATCGGATCCAGGTGGTGATTTTAGCGTGTCGCGACCGTGACCCGGCATGGCGTGCGGCTGGTGAGGGTGCAGAAGTCACGCGTCTCCGCGTCACCCATCTGTGCCACGAAGCCCGCCACGAGCCCGCGATGGAGCCCACAGACGAGTTCGGGATGCTCCTGGGCGAGGTCGGAGAACGGACAGTTGGCGAATGCCACGACCGCGGCACCGTCGTCGGTCGACGTCGTGTCAGGGTTCGTCGTGGCGGCATGTGTTGCATCGCCCACGACCGGGTCGAACCCGAGCCGATCGAGGTCGGACACGAGCGCTTCGAGCGTCGACGGAGCGTTCGCGAATGGCCGCGCCCTCGCCCGGCCTTCGTCGCGACCGACCGCCTCGGCGTCCTGGGCGCTCGCTTCGAGTCGCTTCGCCATCGAGAGCACCATGCGGGCGAGCACGGGGATCGAAGGCGGCTCGAGACCCAACGAGGGCGCATCGGGCGCCACCGAATACCGATGCTGTGGGCGCCCCACGTCGCCGCGACCGCCGACTTCGACCGCCAGCAAACCGGCTTCGCGCATCTTCTCGAGGTGCGGTCGAACGGTGTTGGCATGCAGGTCGAGCGACTCGGCGATGTCGGCGGTCGCCAGCGGACGGGCCGACCGGGCGAGTTCGAGATAGATGGCGTAGCGGGTGTTGTCGCCGAGTGCCTTCAGCACGTCGAGGTTCACCGGCTCCGTCACGGATCCGAGATTACACGGGATCGGCCGGTAAAATAGATCCGTGGCCACGTCGACTCCCCCGCCCGGCATGCAACCGCACACCCGCGCCGCGAAGGAACCGGTGGGCGCTCCTCCCACGGTCGACGAAGTGATGGATGTCCTGTCGAACGTGATCGACCCCGAACTGGGTGCCGACATCGTGTCGCTCGGCATGGTGCCCTCGGTCGAGGTCGCCGACGACGGGTGGGTCACGATCGAGATCAAGCTCACGATCAGCGGCTGCCCGATGCGTGCCGAGATCAAGAAAGAGGTCGAGACGCGCGTCGAACTGCACCCGGGTGTCGCCCGCACGAAGATCGTCTGGGGCGAGATGAACGCCGACGAACGCAGCGAGGTGATGGGCAAGGCTCGCTGGAACGCTCGCGAGAGCGCGAGCGCCACGATGGTTCCCGAGTCGTGCAACGTGCTCGCCATCGCTTCGGGCAAAGGCGGCGTCGGCAAGAGTTCGGTCACGGTCAACCTGGCAGCAGCGTTGGCCGCGAAGGGCCACACCGTCGGTGTTCTCGATGCCGACATCTGGGGCTTCTCCGTTCCCCGGCTCCTCGGCCTCGATGCGCGCCTCGAAGCACAACCGGTCGAGGGCTCCGACACACCGCTCATCATCCCGAACGAACGCCACGTCGGAGACGGCCTCCTCAAGGTCGTCTCCACCGGCTTCCTCGTCGGCGAAGACACGGCGCTGATGTGGCGTGGCCTGATGCTCACGAAGGCGGTCGAGCAGTTCTTGAACGACGTCCACTGGGGCGAACTCGACTACCTGCTGATCGACATGCCACCCGGCACCGGTGACGTCCAGATGGGCCTGGCCCGGATGCTCCCGTCGACCGATCTGATCGTCGTCACCACTCCGGCGCTCGCCGCTCAGAAGGTCGCCCAGCGCGCTGCCGACATGGCGCAGCGCAGCTTCCTCCGGGTGGTCGGCGTGATCGAGAACATGAGTGAGTTCACCGACCCGCACGGCGACGTCCACGCCCTGTTCGGTAGCGGTGGGGGCGAGGCACTGGCCGAGGCCATCGATGCTCCACTGCTCGGCAAGATTCCGATCGAGCCTGCGGTGTCTGCCGGTGGCGATGCCGGTCAGCCGATCGCCATCGAAGGCACCGGTCCGGCAGCCGACGTGTTCCGATCGATCGCCGACACCATCGTCAGCGACGTCGCTCCGCTGAAGAACACCGACGAGATCGACATGGCCGGCTGCTCGGCCCGCCTCTTCGACACGGTCAACAAGGCCTTCGAAGAACTCGACGCCCAACCCTGACGCCGACCCGGACAATGGGTGTCTGACACCCGATGTACCGATCCTGGACAATGGGCGTCAGGCACCCATAGGTCAGAGTGAGTCGTAGTCTTCGTCCCAGGGCATGGCGACGCCGACCATCTTGCCCGACTCGTCGAGGCGGGCCTTGGGGAGGATCGTGATCGGATCCTCGATGAGCGCTCCTGCGTCGACCGCCTCGGAGGCGACTGCGAAACCGTCGAGCCACTTCAGGTTCTTGATGGTCGGCGGCATCATCATCAGCTCGCCCGCCGCCTGCATTCGCAGCGCATCGGCCGGGCGGATCCACAGACTCTCGACCGTCTCCTTGTCGTCGTGCAGGCCGTCCTGGCCGGCCGGCGCCTCGGTGACGAAGAAGCGGGTGTCGAACCGGCGAGCTTCTCCGGCCGGCGTGATCCAGTGGTCGACGTACTGCGTGGTCGAGAGGTCGAGGATCAGATCGTCGCGGGTGCACAGTTCGACCATCGACATCTTTCCGTCGTGGACCGCATGTCGATCGTCGTCACCGAGTGTCAGCGCCGAGCCGTCGCGCCGCTCGGCGAGCAGGATCCCGGCCTCTTCGAAGCACTCGCGGATCGACGCGACCCAGTACGCGAGGCCACCGGAGTCGATCCCGAGTTGGCGCGACGCCTCTTCGTCGTCGAGCCCACGGCAGTACGGCTCGATCTCGACGGCGTGGTCGACGTCGTCGACCCGCCCGCCGGGAAAGACGTACATGCCGGCAGCGAACGACGCGCTGCCGGTCCGACGCAGCATGAACACCTCGACGCCGGGCTCGCCATCGGCATCGCGCACGAGCATCACGGTCGCGGCGTTGCGGATCGCCACGGTGTTCGGATCGAAGTCGTCGGCCATCGCCGCACGGTAAACGACACGCCCCGCTCCCACCACCTCGGCCATACGTGAAGGGCCATACGTGAAGGGTCTGTCCCCTCACGTATACATCCCCACCCCGCCAGGCCATACGTGAGGGGACAGACCCTTCACGTATGGACGCGAGTGCAGCCGGCGGCCGTTGTCTGACGGTGGGCGGCACGTTTCGAGTGTCGGCACGGCGTCTACGTTCCCCACGTGACTTCTGCACTGTGCGCGCCCGCCGACGTCGTCGATCTGCTCGGATCCGACACCCGACTCATCGTCCCGCTCGCCAACGGTGAACCAACCGCTGTCCTCGACGCCATCGAGGAAGCCGTCGCTGCCGACATCGCCGCCGGCACGAACCGTTTCACCGGGCTCCGAGCCCACCAGATGCACGCGCTTCACGATCGCCGGTACCTCCGCGACGAGTTCGGCGACCGGATGCGCCACATCTCGTACTTCCTCTCCCACGTCACGCGTCCGCACTTTCGGGCCGGAACGATCGGGCTCGTGCCGGCGCACTTCTCGGAGGTCTTCGAGATGATGCAGCACCGATGTGACGACCCACTGGTGGTGGCCGCCGCCTCGCCGCCCGACCGTCACGGCTACTTCAGCCTCGGGGTCTCGGCCGACTACGTGGCGAGCTTCATCGGTCGAGCGCGTTTCTTCCTGGAGGTCACCGATGACATGCCGCGCACGTTCGGTCGCAACCAGGTGCACGTTTCGCAGGTGGCCGGATGGTGTCGCAGCGACCGCCCGCTGGTCGAGGTCGCTCCGGTCGGAGCCACCGACATCGACCGGGCCATCGCCGGCCACGTGGCGGAGCGGATCCCTGACGGCGCCACGATCCAGACCGGCATCGGGGCGATCCCGAACGCGATCATGGCGTCGCTCGCCGATCATCGCGACCTCGGCATCCACACCGAACTGCTGTCAGACGGCGTGGTCGACCTCATCGAGTCGGGTGTCGTGAACGGTGTGAAGAAGCGGCTGAATCGGACGAAGACGGTCGGCACCTTCGCACTCGGTACGAAACGACTGCACGACTTCCTCGACGAGAACACCGCGGTCGAACTGCATGCGGTCCGCTACGTCAACGACCCACGTGTGATCGCGCAGGAGCCGACCTTCGTCTCGATCAACGCCACGCTGTCGGTCGACTTCCTCGGACAGTGCGCATCCGAGACGATCGGCGGGCGCTACTACTCGTCATCGGGCGGCCAGAACGACTTCGCTCGCGGTGCCATGTACTTGCCAGATGGTCAGGGATTCGTGGTCCTGCACTCCACCACGTCGAGCGGGGAGTCGAAGATCGTCCCGCAACTGGCGGCGGGCGAGGCCGTGACGACGCCGAAGAACACGGTCGACAACGTGGTCACCGAATACGGCGTCGCCGAACTGCGCTACGCCACCGTGCGCGAACGCACCCGTCGACTCATCGCCGTCGCCCACCCCGACCACCGCGCCGAACTCACCGAACAAGCCGAAGCCCTCCACTACCTGTGAGGTAACGGTCCGGGTCAGACCCTGGACGTTACGCCAGGGATTGGGCGGGGGCGGGTTGCGTTTCGTCCGATTCGGAGTCGGCATCGGCGCCAGCAACAGTCGACTTCTCGGCGCTACGGACACCCAGCGCCGCACCGAGGGCGGAGAACACCGTGACGATGCCGATCCGCCACAGCTCTGTCCCGATCGCCAGGTTCACCGCAACAGCAGCCACGACTCCGACTCCGACGACGATGCCGACGTCGCGCCATTTCTTGGCGAACACATAGGCGACGGCGGCACCGACGATCGACATGAACACGAGCGCCACGATCGGCCAGTTGTCGTTCAAGAAGATGTTGACGTCGGCCTGTCGCTGCTCGACCCAGACCGTGATGGGGTCGGTCGCCGAGCGGGCCCGGGTGCGGTCGCCGAAGGTCGCCTCCAGTGTCCGGTTGCCGAACGCCGTGATCCGCCACGGGTTGGCGAGGTCGAGCCAGTAGAAATACCAGAGCAGGTACAGGCCCGACACGATCACGAAGAACGCCGAGATCCGGTCCATGTACGCCAGGCCCTTGCGGAGGAACTTGAGCAGGCTGGTGTTCGCCGAGGCGAGTGCGACGGTGAGCGCGCTCACCAGCAGCGCCATTCCGGCGCCGTAGGCGAGCATGTTCCCGACACCCGACGCGAGCCCGTCGCTGCTACCCGCCGAGAACACGGTGGCGATGAAGAGACCGATCGTGCAACCGATCGACGCGACCGCGTAGGCGATGCCGTAGACGAACATCGACCAGATCGTCTTGTCCTTCTCCCCGGTCTCGATCGACGGCGTCATGAACGGCGGCTTGTACCCGAACAGCATCGCGATGCCGAGTCCGATGAGGGCGACGCCGAAGAATCCGGTTGCGTACTTGGAGTTCTCCGTGATCCAACTCGTCGAGAAGTACGCGACGCCGCCGGCGATCAGGAACACGAGCAGGAAGCCCGACGACACCGCCGCCGACACCAACAGTGCTCGACGGACCGTCGCCCGCTGGGTGCCCGTGCCTCCCGCCGACACGCCGAGGAAGTACATGAGGTACGTCGGAAGCAGGATGAACCCGCACGGGTTGACCGCTGCCACGAGGCCTCGGATGAAGGACAGGCTCATACGAGTTCCTCTTGCTCTTGCAGGTTGGTGATCTTCTCACGCAGCCCCTCGAGGTCGATGACCCCGGTCTGCTCGACGATCGTGCCGTCGGACGTGACGAAGATGGTGATGGGAAAATTGACCGCGCCGATGCCGTCGGTGAATTCGGCGAGGTCGTCGCGGAAGAGTTCGTAGGTGACGCCGCGCTCACCAGCGAAGCGCTCCATGGTGGGGATCGGGTCGATCGTGTTGATCCCGATGAAGCGGACCTCGTCGGCGTACTCCGCGTGCGCATCGGCGAACTCGGGGAGCTCGGCGGCACAGGGCGGGCAGGTCGAGAACCAGAAGTTGATCACCATCGGCTGGCCGCCGGTCAGCGACGCCGTGGTGATGGCGTTTCCGTCCCGGTCGGACACGGTTGCCTCGGGCAATGTCACACCGTCGAGTTCGGGGGAGGTCTCGATCGCGAAGGGGTCGTCGGGGAACTCCCGGTCCTGAGAGTTCTCCATGACCGCGACGTCGTCGCTCGACCCGCTGTCGGCGACGGTCTGCGACCAGATGTATGCGCCGATCCCGCTCACCACGAGCGCGACGGCCAGCGACACTGACAGGAGTCGCGTGCGGCTGACGTTCACGGAGGCGATGGTAATTGGCACATCAGGAGAGGTCGCCGGCTGACCACTGAACGTTCCGAGAACGCTCGTTTCGATCCTCGAGCACCACCCGCCGGGCGGGCCCGTGCATCCACAGCGGGGAACTGTGGGACGGGCCCGCCGGCCCACGCCGACGCCGGATCTACGCCACGACGCTCACAGGACCCATCTCGTCGAAGACGACCTCGGGACGAGGGGTCTTCGGCGGACGGCCGCACGGGCGCTTGTTCATGACGATCCGGCCACCGGACAGCAACTCGCCGCCCCAGACACCCCACGGCTCCTCGCGCTCGATTGCCTCGGCGAGGCATCCGAGACGCAACGGGCACAGGGCGCACATCGCCTTGGCACGGGCGATGTCGTCGACGTGGTCGGAGAAGAACAGACCGGTCAACGTGCCGTTGCCGTCGGCGCAACGAGCCACGGGGGCACGAGCCGCCAACGACTCCTCGTCGGTCGGCTCGCCGCTGATCGACGCGTCACGGATCTCGACGCGTGCGTCGGGTCCGGGAGGTCGAGGGCTGTCGGGCGGTATGGCCTCGCGATCGCGCAGGTCGAAGCCGTCACATTCGCTGACGACGCCGGTGCCGGCGCTGGCCGCGGCGGGGCTGATGATGGGGTTCATGGGTCGTTCCTCGTGGTCTGCGTACAGGTCGTGGGTGTCGGTGTTCGTCGTGTCGAACGGGTGGTCGAGAGCGGTGACGGTGGTGCGGTACATGTCGTGGTCCTTCTGATGTGGTTGGAGTTGAGTTGAATCGGTGCGACCGAAGCCGGAAAAGCAAAAAGACCGCCGGGTCGTGAACCCGGCGGCCTCGAACGAGGTGATGACGTTGCGTGCGCTACGTCACCGCGTCGAGACGGCCGGGGAGAATTCGCTTGATGCCGTATTCGGAGGTTCCGCCCTCCGATGCGCCACCAAGCCACAGGTTCGCTGCATCGGTCGTACCGGTGCCTGCGAAGGTCGAGACGGCGCAGATCGGCTTGGCGAACATCGGAACGGCGAACACGGAGGTCTGCCGATCGGTGCTGCGAGCAACGGACGGGTGCGAGGCGACGACGTGCGTCGACGCTTCACCGGACTGCGCGACGAACAGGCGCGCACGATCCGTGTCCGGGCTGGTGATCAGCGTCGTGGTCATGGGTTGCGCTCCTCTCGTGCTCGTCGATGTCGGCGCGCCACCTCGGCGCACCGACCACAGGCAACCACGTCGACATTGCTCGGGTCAAGGAGGTTTCGCGACGGCGGCAAAATTTCCCGATGTCGGCCGCCCCCGACCGCCCGTTCGCCCCCGGTCGCCGACCCGGATATCTGTCCCCGCTCCGGCCCGGAATTCGGCACCATTCGGGGACAGAACCAGTGCGGCCGTGGGCCGGTCGGCGGGCGGTGGCAGAGTGGTGACGTGGTCAAGACCGTCGGCATCCTCGGTATCGAGATCGCCGGTGTCGACCACGACGTCGTGGATCTGGCGATCTACGCGATCGGATGGACACTGGGCTGGCTTCTGTTGTGGAGTCCCCGGCACCTGCCCCTGACCGCCACGTCGGAGCGGGCACCGGTGGCCGTGATCGTGCCGGCCCGTGACGAGTCGGCGTCGCTCGCCCACCTGCTCGAACCGTTGGTCGCCCAGCGACGACCAGGCGATCAGATCGTCGTCGTCGACGATCACTCGACCGACGACACGGGCGCGATCGCCGATCGATTCGGCGTCGAGGTCACGTTGCCACCGCGGCTCGATCGCGGCTGGTCCGGCAAACCGAATGCGTGCTGGCACGGCGTCGGGGTCACCGACGCACCGACGCTCGTCTTCCTCGATGCCGACGTCCGGCCCGGCCCCACCCTGCTCGACGATCTCGCATCGCGCGTCGACCACGACCCGGGCCGGCTCGTCTCGGTCCAGCCGTGGCACGACATGGAGACGGCGTCGGAACAGCCGAGCGCGCTGTTCTCCATCACCGCACTCATGGGATGCGGCGCATTCACCATCGTCGGCCCGAGAGCCGGCGCGAAGGTGGCGTTCGGGCCGGTGATCGCTGTCGATCGCCAGTCGTACCTCGCCAGCGGAGGGCATGCCGCCGACACCGTCCGCAACGCACACACCGAAGACATCGCCCTGGCGCGAGCGATGGGACGGTCCGAATTGTTCGTCGGAGCGCCCGACCGGACGACGTTCCGCATGTACCCGAGTGGCCTTCGCGAACTGTCCCGGGGCTGGACACGCAGCATCGCGACCGGAGCGCGATCGACGCGGTGGATCATCGCTCTCGCCACCCTCGGATGGGTCTGGTCGGTCGCTGGTGGATGGATCGCCGTGCCGATCGTGTATCCGCTCACCGCTCTCCAGGTGTGGGTACTCGGCCGGCGCGCCGGTCGGGTCCACCCGATCACCGCAGCGCTGTTCCCCCTGCTCGTGATCGTCTTCGCGGCCGTCTTCCTGCGCAGCCTCCATGCCGTTGCCTTCCGTCGCGACGTCACGTGGAAGGGCCGACGGGTCGGTACGCGGGCGGGCTGATTGAATGGTGCGGATGGGCGACGATGTACAGGTGCGGTCGAGTGACGCGTTCCGGTCGTTGCGACTCCGTACGAGCCACGATCCACGTCGCTCTCGGCGTGTGATACGGGCCCGCTCGGTGGTCGCCGCCACGATCATCGCCGTCGTCGCTTCGCTCGGTCTGGCCGGGGTCGGGGCCGCGCACGACGGAATCGCCGGGTCGACGCCCGAGTCGCGCTCGAACATCAGCGAACCGATCTCAGAGGTCGAGATCGACTTCGGTGAGGACCTGGGCGACGACGTCGAGATGTTCCTCGTGTACGACCTCGGAAACGCCGAGACCGAAGACATCGGCGGAACCGTCGAGGTCACCGGCGACACCACCGCCACGCTCAGCTTCGACGAGATCACCCGAACCGGCACGTACTTCGTCCGCTATCTCGCCGAGATCCCATCTGACGGGCACTTCGTCGCCGGGGCCATCTCGTTCACGTGGGGCGACCCCAGCGGCAGCGAATCGACCTTCCCGTGGCTGCCGTTCCTCCTCGTCTCGGCCGTGGTGCTCAGCATCGGTGGCTACTTCAGCTACCGGCGGCTCCTCGTCGCCGACACCGACGACGACTCTGCCGACGTCGATTCGCCCGAGACATCGCCCCTGCTCTGACCCACCTCGATGCCGGTACGGCCGTCACGAGCACTCGGTCGGAGACGCCCGTCAGAGGTCGATGAGGATCTTGCCGATGTTCTTGTTCGCCTCCATGTGGACGTGGGCGTCGGCGATGTCGTCGAAGGCGAACCGAGAGTCGATCACCGGGTGCAACGCGCCCGACTCGAACAGCGGCAGCATCTCGGCGGCGAAACGCTGACAGAGCGCCAGCTTGCGTTCGAGCGGTCGGGCTCGCAGCGTCGTGCCCACCCAGGTCGCCCGCTTCATCAACAGCAGGCCCATGTTGACCGGGGCTTTCGCACCGCCCATCAGGCCCACCTGCACGATCGTCGAATCCATCGCGACGGCGAGCAGGTTCCGCTCGGCCTCGTCGCCGCCGACCACGTCGAGCACCACGTCGACCCCGCCCGGCACGGCCTCTTTCAGCTCCGACAACCAGTCGGACGGACTGCGTTCGAGCACCAGGTCGGCGCCCAGTTCACGGCACGCGTCCGCCTTGCCTGACGAGCACGTGACTGCGATGCGTGCACCGATCGCCTTCGCGATCTGGATCGCCGCGGTGCCGACACCCGACGCCCCGGCGTGGACGAGCGCCCACCGGCCACTCGTCAACCCGCCCTGCACGACGAGCGCATCCCACGCCGTCAGGAAGACCTCGCAGATCGCTGCCGCGTCGACGAGTTCGACCGTGCTCGGAACCGACAACGCCTGGCGGGCGTGGGTGACGATCTGTTCGGCGTAACAACCGCCCGACTCGATCCCCATCACCACATCGCCGATCGACCACTCGGTCACGTCGGCTCCGATCGACGCGACGGTTCCGGCGAACTCCAAGCCGGGGATCTCGATGTCGAGCCCACGCGGGTCGGGATACCCACCCATCCGCTGCAGCGTGTCGGCGCGATTGAGCGCCGTGTGGGCGACGTCGACGAGAATCTGATCGGGCCCCGGACTGGGCGGATCGACCTCTTCGATCGTCAGGACCTCGGGTCCACCATGGTCACGGAGCACGACAGCACGCATCCCCGCAACGTACCGCCCGGTCGACTCGCCGACCGGAACGCGTCGCGATCGACCCCGCTCACCACCCCAGCTCTCGCGCGTCGATCCGGACGAACGCCGTGGCGCTGGTGCTGGTGGCTGGTGGCTGGTGGCTGGTGCTGGTGCTGGTGCTGGTGCTGGTGCTGGCAGCGAACCTCACGTGAACTCCGACGTCCACCGGTCGACGTGGCCGACGACCGGATGACCTTCCTGACGAATCAGATCTCGCCGGGCGCCGACAGCGGATTGCCCGCCGCAGCGCTGGAGACCTCGTCAGCCTGCGATGCCGCATGGATTGCCGACCCGACCGACGCCGGATCGGCGAACACCTGCTCGCGGTAGTAGACGAGTTCGCGCACCGACTCGCGAATGTCGTCGAGCGCGCGATGCATGCCGTCGCCGCGCGGACGGTTCGCGTCGACGGACGGATACCAACGCTTGACCAGTTCCTTCACGCTCGACACGTCGATCGACCGGTAGTGCAGGTACTCCTCGATCTCGGGGAGGTACGCCGCCAGGAACCGTCGATCGGTCCCGATCGAGTTGCCGCACAGCGGAACCGAGCGCTCCTCGGGGACATGTTCACGGATGAAGGCGAGCGTCTCGGCACCGGCCTGCTCGAGCGTCATCGTCGACGCCTTGATCTGTTCGAGCAGGCCTGACTTGGTGTGCATGTTGACCACGAAGGGGTCCATCGCTGCGAGTTGCTCGTCGGTTGCGTGGACGACGAGGTCGGGGCCTTCTGCGATGATCTCGAGTTCGTCGTTCGTGATCAGCGTGGCGATCTCGACGATGACGTCGGACGTGTGATCGAGGCCGGTCATTTCGAGATCCATCCACACGAGCATGAAGCGCATCGTACGGGCGGTGGTCGACCGAGAGGACGATCCGTCATCGACACGACATCGCGAACACGGCGACTCCGGTGCATGATGATCGTGATGTCCGAGTTCGCCGCGATCCTCTCCTCACCGGGAGTCGAGGAAGTCTGCGAACTGCGTGGCCCGATCGGGTTCATGGCGTACCACGGCGGCAACCTCGAATGGATGACCGACGTGATCGCCCGGCAGGCAGCCGATCGATCGGGGGCCTCGCTCTACTCCGTCATCCAACCCCCCGGGATGCGCGAGCACCTGGCGTCCACCAAGGTGAGCCCCGACGAATCGCCGGCGCTCGCAGCGTTCCTCGCGCACGTCGAGATCGTCATCACGGTGCACGGGTTCGGACGGCGCGGGATGTTCGGCTCGCTGCTCCTCGGCGGGCAGAACCGACCGTTCGCCGAACACGTCGGAGCGTTGCTGCGGGTCCGGCTGCCCGCGTACGAGGTGGTCACCGATGTCGACATCATCCCGAAGAAGTTGCGCGGGATGCACGAGCTCAACCCGGTCAACCTGCCGCCCGAACGGGGTGTGCAGATCGAACTGCCGCCGCGGGTGCGTGGGTCGAGCCCGCTGTGGTGGGACTGGGAGGGCCCGGGCCTCACACCGCACACGACGGCGCTGATCGACGGCCTGGTCGACGCGGCCACGAGTTGGCCACCCACGCCCTGACGTACCCGGCCTGGGGACGATCGGTGTCAGGAGCCAATCCTTCACGCCGACCTGGAGGAGGCGGTGCCCGTGTTCAGGCGGGGAGGGAGATCTCGACCGAGCCGCCCGGGCCCTCGCCGAGGCCGACCGACCCACGGTGGGCGGTGACGATCCCCTTGGCGATCGACAGACCGAGGCCCGCCGTACCCGTGCGCGTGTCGCGCGCCTCGTCGGCGCGGGTGAACGGCTCGAACGCGCGGTCTCGGAACTCGGCCGGAAATCCCGACCCCTCGTCGTGTACACGCAGCCGCGCGATGCCGTTGCTCACGCCGACTTGGACGAGCACCACCGAATCGGCCGGCGTGTGACGGATCGCGTTGTCGAGCAGGTTGCGCAGCACACGGGCGAGCTGCGATCCGTCGGCCTCGATCGTCACGCGCTCGGCCGCTTCGAGCAGGAGTTTGATGCCGCGCTGCTCGGCCAACGGACGGAGTGTCTCCATTGCCTCGTCGGCGAGTTCGGTCAGGTCGAGTCGGGTCGTGTTCAGCTCGAGGGTGCCGCTGACGAGGCGACTGTGCAGTTGCAGATCGTCGACCAGCGACGAGAGCGCAGTGACCTGACGCTCCATCCCGGCGAGATACAGATCGGGGTCGGGTGCCACACCGTCGCGGATCGCTTCGACCGCAGCACGCAGCGCAGCGAGCGGTGTGCGCAGGTCGTGCGAGATCGACGACAGCATCAGCGATCGCTCCTGTTCGATCGTGTCGAGACGTTCGACCATCACGTCGAACATCTGAGCAGCTTCGCCCAACTCGTCGTTGCGCTGTACACCGGTACGAGCCGACAGGTCGCCGTCGGCCACGCGCATCGCGGCAGAGCAGATCCGCTTGGCGTCACGCGCCACGGGACGCGCGAGCAACATCGCAGCCATCGCCGCCGCCATCACCGCCGGGATGAGCGCCCACATCACGACGCGCTGGTCGTGAGCGTCGATGAGCATCGTCTGGGCGGCGATCGCGATCATCATGATCGCCACACCGACGACGGCGAGGTTGGCTCCGAGGAACCGTCGACCGAGCCGGTTCATCCCATGGGCGCGATGCTGGAGGACTTCGAGATCGGTCATCAGCACACGCCTTCCTGCGGGGCAGCCCACACCACCGATGCGATCACGGTTCGAACCGGTAGCCCACGCCCCACACCGTGGTGATCCAGCGGGGATTCTCGGGGTCGGACTCGATCTTGTTGCGGATGCGGCGGACGTGCACGGTGACGGTCGCAGGGTCTTGCCACTCGGGAGACGACTGCCAGACCTGCTCCAACAATTGCGCACGGGAGAAGACCTGGCGAGGCGAACTCGCGAGGAAGGCGAGAACGTCGAACTCCTTGGGGGTCATCTCGACGATCTCGTCGGCCAGCCGCACTTCCCGCGCGAGTGGGTCGACCGACAGCCCCTCGAACTCGATGACCTTCGGGGAATCGTTCTCTCGACCACTCGTGCGACGCAGCACACCGTTGACGCGCGCCGCCAGTTCCCGCGGCGAGAACGGCTTCACGACGTAGTCGTCCGCGCCGAGTTCGAGGCCGGCGACGCGATCCGATTCCTCGGCTCGGGCGGTGAGCATGATGACGGGGATGTTGCTCGTCTGGCGGACGCGACGCAGGATGTCGAGACCGTTCACGCCCGGCAGCATCATGTCGAGCACCACGAGGTCGGGTGGCTCGGCTTCGAGCAGTTCGAGCGCCTTGTGACCGTCTCCTGCCTCGGCGACGTCGTGGCCGTCTCGGCGCAGGTAGCCGACGACCACCTCTCGCACTGTCGGCTCGTCGTCGACGACCAAGACCTTCGTTCCCGTCATGGCGCCATCCTCACGGGTCGAGGCCGCCAGTTCAACCGAAATCGTTTCCTGTTTCCGGTTTGGTTCCCCTCACCGCGACACAGTTCTCGGTTCGTTTCTCACTCTCGGCCGGCCCGATCGACTCTCAGGGGGCGAGTCGCTCGATCTGCCAGGCGCCGTCGTCGTCTCGAACGTACCGGAGTCGGTCGTGGAGTCGACTCGGGCGTCCCTGCCAGAACTCCCACTCGGTCGGGGTCAGTCGCCAGCCGCCCCAGAAGCCCGGTCGAGGGACGTCACGGTTCGCGAACTCGGATTCGATCGCAGCGACACGGTCGTCGAGGACCTGACGACCAGCGATGACCTCACTCTGCGGCGACGCCCACGCGCCGAGTTGGCTGCTCCGCGGGCGGGATTCGAAGTAGTCGTCGGACTCTGCGGCCGACATCATCTCGACGCTCCCGCGGACGCGCACCTGACGATGGAGGTCGAGCCACCCGAACACGGCCGATGCCGCCGGATGCGCATCGAGCTGGCAGCTCTTGGCGCCGGAGTAGTTGGTGTAGAACGCGAGACCTCGCTCGTCGGCGCCGCGGGCGAGCACGATCCGGGCGTCGGGCACGCCGTCGAGACCGATCGTCCCGAGAGTCATCGCATTGGGCTCCGCCACCCCGGCGTCCGATGCTTCGTCGTGCCAGCGCTGCCACTGCAGGATCGGGTCGGCGTACACGTCGTCGACGTCCAGCCCGTCGGTCTCGTACTGCACCCGCCGATCACGGATCGACTCACTCACGCCCCGACCCCACGATCCGTGGAGATCGGTGTCTGACACGGATCTCCACGTGACGGGTGGGCATGTCAGGCGCCGATCGTGTGGATGCCACGCATGTACGGATGAAGGACCTCGGGAACGGTCACGCTGCCGTCTTCGTTGCGGAAGTTCTCGATGATCGCCGCCCACACGCGGGGCACGGCGAGCGCCGAACCGTTGAGCGTGTGCGCGAACTCGGTCCCCTTGACCGGCTTGCCGTCGGCGTCGTGCCGCTTGAGGCGGATGCCGGCACGGCGCGCCTGGTAGTCGCTGAGCCAGCTCACCGACGAGACCTCGAGCCATGCGTCGGCGCCCGGCGCGTACACCTCGACGTCGTATGTGCGGTGGTGACTCTGGCCCATGTCGCCGGTGCAGATCTCGATCACCCGGTACGGCAGCCCGAGTTGGGCGATGGCGTTCTCGGCGCGGGCGACCATGTCGTCGAGGAGATCGGGAGCCTGCTCAGCCGTGGCGTACGCCATCATCTCGACCTTGTCGAACTCGTGAGCGCGCAGCATGCCGCGGGTGTCGCGCCCCGCCGAACCCGCCTCTCGCCGGTACGACGCGCTGTACGCCATCAGCCGGATCGGGAGGTCGGTGTCGTCGAGCGTTTCGTTCGCGTAGATCGAGGTCAGCGGTGCTTCGGCGGTCGGGCTCGCCCACAGATCATCCTTCGAGATCGAGTAGGCGTCGTCGGCGAACTTGGGAAGTTGGCCCGTGGCCGTGAGCGTGGCCGTGCTCACGAGCGACGGTGCCCGCACCTCCTCGTGGACGTCGGCGTTGAGGTCGAGGCCGTACTGGCACAGCGCGCGGGCGAGCGTCGCCCCGGCACCACGCTGCATCGTGAACATCGCCCCCGAGATCTTCGTCGCACGCTCGTTGTCGAGGATGCCGAGCGCCTCGGCGGTCTCCCAGTGCGGCACCTTCTGATGCTCGGGGTACGCGTCGAGCAGATTGACCGGCCCGGTGACGACCGGATTGTCGTCGTCGCTCGCGCCGTCGGGTGCGTCGGGATGCGGCATGTTCGGCACCCCGAGCAGCACGTCGCGCAGTGTCGCGCTGACCTCGTCGTGCTCGGCGGCGAGAGCTTTCTCGTTCGCCCCGAGATCGCGGCTCTCGAGTTGCTTGGCCTCGGCCTCGTCGACCTTGCCCTCGCGACGAAGGCCGCCGACTTCCTTCGAGATGACGTTCACCTGCGCCCGGATGTCGTCGCGCTCGCGGCCGATGTCGAGCAGGCGCGCGTCGAGGCGGGCGGCATGATCGACATCGTCGACGATCGCGGGCCGAGCCCGGCGAGACAGCGACGCCTTGACGGCATCGAGGTCGGTTCGCAGCAGGCGTTGGTCGATCACGATGGCGAGACTACTGGCCGGTCTCGACTGCTGCCTTCGAGGTTCTTGCGAACTCGACGTCAGTCTTCGGAGCGGGCCGGTCCCGAGGCGAACGCCTTCTCGACGTCGGCGGTGGTGAGTGGCGCGTCGCTCTCGGCGGCGATTTCGGCGTCGGGCATCGACGAGCCGGGCGTGCGCCGGTAGTCGTGCGCACCCTCGTACTCGGTGGCGAACCGTCGGAAGAAGATGAACACGACGATCGACCAGAGGAAGAGGCCGCCGGCGGTCTTCATGATCGCTCCAGCCAATTGCTGGTCGATTGCCGTGCTCCAACCGAACACGCGCACCGGTATGTCGTAGCTCTTGTACACGGTGCCTTCGGCGAACGTGAGCCAGGCGGCAGGAACGGTCGGCACGACCGACTGCAAGAAGAGGTAGATGCACTTACCGAGTGGTCCGATCTGCAACTCGGGCAGCGGGCCGCAGACCGGCATCCACATGAGCAGCGACAGCATGACCACCACGAAGTGCAGCGTGTAGTGCAGCGGACCCGAGTCGACCGACTCGTTCACCATCAGCGGAATGTGCGTGACCATGATGATCAGGTTGAACAGCACGCCGGCCACGACCGGCTTGGTCATGAACGTCACGACGTCGTAGAACTTGCCGTCGCCCACCAGCACCCGCATCAGCCAGGTCGGTGTGGCGAGCAGCGCGAGTGGCGGCAGGAAGTAGCTCAGCATCATGTGCTGCAACATGTGCGCCGAGTACAGGTACTCCTCGGAGATGTCGTGCATCGGCCAGTCGGAGGCCACCCACAACATGAGCATCGCCGCACCGAAGGCAATCTTGTTCTTGCGGGTGACCGCCTCGACCCCGGCAGGTACGGCCTTCGGCCCGATCGCTCGGACCATGTACACGTAGGCGCCGACGAGGAAGGTAACGAGGATCCACACCTCTGGATGCCACTGGAACTTCCAGGGCTCGACGTCGACCGCCGCTTGCTCGAACACGACGCTCAGCCTACGACTCGGGCCGATCAGCGTCGCCCCGTGCTCGCGTAATGCGCGACACCGGGGTCAGGAATCGAAGAAGCGGAACGTGAACAGCGCGACGAGATAGACGAACAGCGCCAGGATCAGGCCGGTGAAGAACAACCAGCTGAACACCCGGTTGTCGAACTTCAGGTGCATGAAGAGGCGCACCACGACGATGAACTTGAAGGCCATCATCCCGAGCAGCGCCGGCAAGAACGCCCAGCCGAGGTCGATGTAGCTGGCCACGACTTCGGCGGCGGTGACGATCGCCAAGATCAGCGCGATGACGATGTAGCGGCTGTCGGAGGGGTGGTCGTGGTGATCGTCGGCGTGCTCGGGGTGTGCCACACCCTCGGTCACCCCGCCCTCGGCGGGCACGGCGTCGTCGGTGGATGCAGCTGAGGTGTTGACGTCGGTCATGTCGTTCTCGCAATCAGGCCGGGATCAGGTAGACGAGCGTGAAGATGATGATCCACACGACGTCGACGAAGTGCCAGTACAGGCCCACCATCTCGATGGTCTCGGCCTTGTCGCCGGAGATCTTGTTCTTCGCCACCATGCCCATGGTGGCGATCAGCATGATGATGCCGATCGACACGTGGACACCATGGAATCCGGTGAGCGTGTAGAAGCTCGACGCAAAGAGGCTCTCGGTGTACCCGAGGCCCTCTCGATAGAAGGTGGTGAACTCGTACACCTGGCCAGCGACGAACAGGCCGCCGAGGGTGGCCGTGACGATGAGCCAGAGGTTGGTGTTGCGGTCGTCTTTGCGGTTGGCGGCCGACACCGCGAGCACCATCGTCAACGACGACATCAGCAGCACGAAGCTCGACGCCGACGTGAACGGGATGTCCCACAACTGGTCGGGGCCGACGTCTTCGCTGTGCCGGTTGCGGTACAGCATGTACGTGGAGATGAGCCCGCCGAACAGGAGGCACTCGGAGCCGAGGAAGAGCCACATCGCCAACTTCATGTTGGAGAGGCCGAGCGAGCTGTGGTGGCCGGCGTCGTGGTCGTCGTGACCCTCGTCGCCTGCGTGGACGTCGTGGTCGTGGACGTCGTCGGTGTGGTCTTTGACGATCTCGACGGCGTCGGCGACCGTCTCGCCGACGATGTCGTCCTTGGTATCAGACATTGGCCAGTTCCTTGCTGGTCGATTCGCCGCCATCGGTCGGCGGCGGATCGAAGTCAGCCGGTTCGGAGTCGGCCGGCTCGAGCGCCCAACCGAACATCGCCGCGACCACGATGGCGGCGCCGATCACGATCAGCCATGTCGTGTAGATGACGCCGTACGCCATGACCGGCAGTCCGAAGGCGAGCACGATGGGCCAGTACGACGGACCCGGCAGGTGGATGTGCGCATCGGCGTGCGCCTCTTCTTCGAGCAGCAGCTCTTCGAGCGTGGCGCGCTGCACGTAGTTGTGCTCGTCGCCCTCACCGACGTCTTCGTACTTGCGGTGGAAGACCTCGTCGAGCGCGTGCACGGTCGGCGTACGGTCGAAGTTGTGCTCCTTGGGCGGGCTCGTGGTGAGCCATTCGAGCGAGCGAGCATCCCACGGATCGAGCGGCGCCTTCTCCTTGCTGATGAAGGCGTTGATGAAGAACAAGAGCACGCCGACCGCGAGCACGAAGGTCCCGACGGTGGCCACGAAGTTCCAGGTGGCGATGTTGAACGGACCTTCGCCCGCCCGGTTCTCGGTCCACTGGTACATGCGGCGGGGCTGACCCTGCAGACCGACGATGTGCATCGGCCCGAACGTGAGGTTCATGCCGATGATCATGACCCAGAAGTTCCACTTGCCGAGCTTCTCGTTCAGCATGCGCCCGAAGACCTTGGGCCACCAGTAGTACAGGCCCGAGAAGATGCCCAACACGGCGCCACCGAAGATGACGTAGTGGAAGTGAGCAACGATGTAGTACGTGTCGGTCTGCTGAGTGTCGGACGGCGCCACCGAGTGGGTCACGCCCGAGAGCCCACCGATGGTGAACTGCACGATGAGGCCGATGGCGAAGAGCATGGCGGTCGTGAACTGCAACTTGCCGCCCCACATCGTGAGGGTCCAGTTGATGATCTTGACGCCGGTCGGCACCGCGATCGCCATCGTGGCCACCGAGAACACGGCGACCGAGACGGGGCCGAGGCCGGAGGCGAACATGTGGTGCGCCCACACGCCCCAGCCGACGAAGCCGATGGCCGCACCCGAGAACACGACGAACGGGTAGCCGAACAACGGCTTCTTGGAGAAGACCGGGAGGACCTCGGAGATGATGCCGAAGCTCGGCAGCACGAGGATGTACACCTCGGGGTGGCCGAAGATCCAGAAGAGATGCTGCCAGAGCAGCGGGTCGGCGCCCTCTTCGACGGAGAAGAACGTCGCGTCGTACGACCGCTGGAACATCAGCAGGAAGAGCGCGACCGTGATGACCGGGATGGCGAAGAGGAGGAGGAACTGCACCACGAACGCCATCCACGTGAAGATCGGCATCTTCATCAGCGACATGCCGGGCGCACGCATGTTGAGCACGGTGACGATCAGGTTGATCGCACCCACCAACGACGCGATACCGGTGATCTGGAGGCCGAGGCCCCAGAAGTCGACGCCGTTGCCCGGCGAGAACGGCACGTCGGAGTTCGGTGCGTACATGAACCAGCCGCCGTCGGCACCGCCACCGAGCAGCCACGAACTGTTGAGGAAGAGACCACCGAAGATGAACACCCAGAACGACAGCGAGTTCAGGCGGGGGAAGGCGACGTCGCGAGCGCCGATCTGCAACGGGATGAAGTAGTTGGCGAACGCGGCCGCCATCGGCATCACGAACAAGAACACCATGGTGGTGGCGTGCATCGTGAACATCTGGTTGTACTTGTCGGCCGAGAGGATCGAGCCTTCGGGTCCGGCGAGTTGCAGCCGGATCAGGCCGGCTTCGAGGCCACCCACGACGAAGAAGATCATGGCGGTGACGCCGTACATGATGCCGATCTTCTTGTGGTCGACCGTGAACGCCCACGACCGCCAGCCCGTCGACTCGACGGGGCGACGCAGGTAACCGTACGACGACGTCGCCGTGACTGCCGCGTCGGCATCGGCGTAGGTGAGCGCGTCGCTCGCCGGCCGTTCGATGATTGCCATGGCTATCGGTCTCCCATGATGTTCGTCGTCATCAGTGTTGCGTGCATCACTTGCGCTCGAGCAGGTAGGCGAGCAGGTCGTCGATCTGGTCTTCGCTCAGTGCGAGATACGGCATGCCACGGAACAGCCCGTCGGTCTCTTCGAGCTCCTCGGGGTCGGCGTACATCGGCTTCTTGGCAGTCGAGTCACGCAGCCATTCGCGCAGTTCGGACTCCTTGAAGCAGGCGTCGGTCACGCCTTCGAGGTAGCGCTCGGTGAACTGATCGGACGGCGCTTCCCACACGTCTTCACGACAATCGTCGATGAGCATGTCCCAGGAGGCACCGGCGAACGTGTTGCGGGTCATGAAGTTCGTCAGATTGGGAGCAGCGCCCGAGTACACCTGTTGGTCGGGGCGAGCGACGATCGGACTCCCGTCGCTGTCGAGCAGCCCGTCGATCTGGTGGCAGCGCGAACAGTTGGCGATGAACGCCGCTTCTCCGGCGGCGGCCTTCGTCGACGGGAACGGTGCCTCGTAGTCCTCGAGTTGATTCGCCTTCCAGGCTTCGAAGCCGGCGTCGTCGAGAGCGGCGACTTCCATGCGCATGTTGGCATGGGACAGTCCGCAGAACTCGGCGCACTGGCCGGCGTAGAGACCGGGTTCGTAGGCCTGCATGCGCAGCGTGTGGATGCGGCCCGGCACCATGTCACGCTTGCCGTTGAGAGCGGGGATCCAGAACGAGTGGATCACGTCACGACTCGTACCACGGATCAACACGTTCGTGTCGGCCGGGATGACCATCTGGCCGGAGGTGACGATCGGTTCGTCGATGCCACCGCAGCCGTCCTGCACGGGATAGTCGAACTCCCACCACCACTGCTGGCCGGTGACGTTCACGATGCACTCGGTGTCGTCGGTCTCGTTGAGAGCCATCAGCGTGCCCACCGTGGGGATCGCGACGCCGACGAGGATGAGCGCCGGAAGAATGGTGAGGCCGATCTCGAGGATCGGCTTGCCGTGAGTCTGCTCGGGAATCGGCTGACCGCGGTCCCGGTAGCGGAAGATCACCCACGCAATGACGATGGCGACGATCACGCCGACGCCGATGGCGATGTAATAGACGAAGTCGAGATCGCCGATCGCCTCGGCGTTGGACCCCTTCTCCTGGAAGATGTCTTGCGGGGCGTTCTCGGCGCATCCCGCCACAGCGAGGCCGGCGGCCGCGAGTACCGCAAGACGTAGATGCCGAGCGCGTCCGGCGCTTCTCAGGTGAGTCACATTGCTCAAGGTAGTTCCCGTCTGCGGATCGCGCATTTTCGTTCGTTCGTGATTTCCGTGTCTCACGGCACCAGGACTTCGAGGGTTGCCGACTCGGTACCGGGTACGAAGAACCAGATGCCGGGGCCGGCACCGTTCGGATTCGGATCGGAGAATGCGAAGCTCGGCTGGTCGATCTCGACGGTGAGCAACTGTGCTCCGCCGCCTTCGATCAGAGTGGTGCAGATCTGATGGCGGGCCTCGACCTCTTCACCATCGGCTTCGACCGTCATGGTGCCCATGTCGAGCGAGAGGCGGGCGTCTTCGTCGGATTCGTTGCGGAAGATCACGTTGGTCGGGTTCGACCGTGGGATGGTGACCGCGTCGCTGCCGAGCGGCAGGTTGCCTGGCGTGTCGTACTCGAGCGAGCCGTCGGCACGCAGGAACACCTGGATGGCATTCGACTTGAGGGCGACCGTTTCGCTGGCACGCTCGTCGGCTTCGGGGAACTCTTCGGGGCTCTCGCAGATGAGGCCGGCCGGGTGCTTGCCTTCTTCCGCGCCAGCGGCGTACTCGGCCGGGTGGAGGATAGCTTCCTCCTGCCAGATCGTCGTCGTCTCGAACTCAGGGATGTCTCGTTCGCCGTCGAGGCCAGCGGCGGTACCGACAGCGACCATTGCGACCGCACCGAAGGCCATGACGCCACCGATGGCAGCGGGCTGCACGGAGCGGCGCGAGGCAATGGCGAACCCGATCGCGAGCACCACGGCGGCGAGGACGGAGAACGCGACGACCGTGCCCGACTTGGACAGCCACAGCATGACGCGGCTGAAGGCGTAGATGATGATGCCGATGGCGATGGCGCCACCGACCGGGTATTCCAGCGGGTTGGAGAGGCGGCTGCGGACTTCGGCGTTGTGGTCGACGTTGCCCGAGGCACGCTCCGACCACGCCGACACGGTCCACTCGGCGCCGGCCGCGAGCAGCAGGGCGAGGCCGATGACGACGATCGGCTGGTACGAGACCAAGCCGACGGCGACGATGACACCGGCGAACGCGAAGGCCAGCGGCCAGGGGCTCGAACCGGGCGCATACTGCGCTGCCGACGAGGTGTCGGCGGGTGCTTCGTCGTCGAGGAAGACGTTGGAGTCACGCAGCAGCGCATTCGCGGTGGCGAGGCCGATGATGGCCACGGCCGCCGACGTCAGACCGACGGTCCCGAGGACGCCGTCCTGAGTGACGCCGTAGAGGATCGCCGCGACGACCGCGAGCACCGAGGCGCCGATGAGGAATTTCGAACCGGTGGTGAACATCAGGTCACAGAACTCACTTGGTCACGTAGACGAGGAACCAGATGGCCGAGTACACGGCCGTCATGGCGTACCAGAAGATGGCATGGGCGGTCAGGATCTCGAGGTCTCGTGTGCGACCGGCGAGGTAACGGAAGGCGGTGACGGCACTCAGCAGCAACCCGACGACCATCATCGCCATGAAGGTGCCGGTGATCGCGTAGAACATCGAGCCGTACTCGCCGTCGGCGGCGACCACGCCCATCTGGTTGTAGACGAATGCCTGTGCGTTGACGATCAGCAGGGCGATGAAGGCGGTGACACCGAGTGCGAAGACGGTGTTGGCGCGATCGTTGCGCTTGGCCGACCAGATGGCCCACTGAGCGAACGAGCACAACGCCGGGAAGGCGATCAACATGACGTTCGTCGGGACCTCGGGGACGGTGACGCCGCTCGGGAGCCACGCTTCGCCGTCGGCCAGGCTGGCCGATCGCTTGACGGCCCAGACGGCGAGCATCCCGCCGGTGAGCATCGCCAGCGCCATCGAGCCGATGACGGCACCGATCGTGAGTTGATTGCGCGGTGCGGGCGCGGGCCCGGCTGCCAGAGCTTCCATCAGCTTGCACTCCCTGCGTCGCTCGCGGCGTTCGCTGTCTTCATGTCGAGCATGGGCTCGGCGGACGTGATCTGGGGGACGTCGACGAAGTTCCCTGCAGGAGCCGGCGACGTGGTCGCCCACTCGATGGTGTGGCCGTCGAATGGATCATCGACCGCCGTGCCGGCGGCGTCGCCGCCGAGGACGACCGAGGCGAGCAGGCCGGCGAAGGCGACGACCGACAACCCCATCAGGGCGTGTCCGACGAGGACCAGGATGTTCAGGATCTGCAGGTCGCTGTTGTCGTAGGCGAGGCCGCCGGGCTGGTCGTTGAACGCGGCGATGTAGTGCGGGAACCCGGCGAGCACCACACCGGCGACACCGAGTAGTGCGAGCGGCGCCGCCTTCTTCATGTCGAGTGCCCGACCCCACAGCTTCGTCGACCAGTGGGCGACCCCACCCATGATGCCGAGGACCGTGCCGTAGGCGATGTAGACGAGCGACGCTTCGCTCATGACGGTGCCGATGAGGCCGAGGTCGACGATCGGCTCGAGCACTGCGCCGCCCATCCCGACCAGGATCATCCCGAATCCGAAGAACGAGAAGAGGAACCCGGCGGTGACGTTCGGTGAGATGCGTTCGCCGTCGTCGTTCTTCTCGGGCTTCGCGACGAGGGCCATCGTCATGAAGAGGATGACGGCGCCGAGGACCGGCAGGAGGTGGAAGAAGGCCCACGGGAGCACGTCGTAGAGCTTCGTGCGGACGTCGTCACGACCGCCGAGGTACAGCTGCGAGCCCTCCCACGGGACCTCGAAACGGAACTGCTGGCTCGTTCCGGCCAGCGCGCCGATGCCGACGAGTGAGAGGCCGGCGAACACGAGGCCGCGCATCGGCATGCGCTTGCGGAAGGTGACCGGGAGCAGTTCGGCGAAGACCCCGAGGGCGGGGATGGCGAACAGGAACGTGGTGGGCTGCGTGAAGACCCAACCGGCCCAGGTGGTGATGCCCTGGTTGCCACCGAACGCTTCGCGGGCCCCACTGCGATGGTCGACGAAGAGATAGACGAGCGTGCCGAACAAGACCGGCATGACCAGCACGAGGCCGAGCCCGAACACCATGGCCGACCAGGTGAAAGCCGGGACGCGACGCATGGTCATGCCCGGCGCCCGGTTGGTGAGGACGCTGGTGACGAGCGAGGTGCCGACAGCGGTGAATCCCAGCGCCATCAGCCCGTGAGCAGCGAGGAACAGGTCGACCATGTCGGCATCGCCGCCGCCGAGGCCGCCGTTGTTGGCGAGCGCGATGACCGAGAGGATGAAGCCGCCGAGCCAGAGGTACATGCCCGAGGCGACCAGCCGGGGGAATGCGATGGCGCGCGCACCGAGTTGCAGCGGGACGACGGCGATCGCCAGGCCGGCCGCCATCGGCAGCGCTGCTCCGAAGATCAGGCCGACGCGTTGGCTGGACAGCATCTGCGTCCAGGCGTCGGAGTCGATGATCGCGGTGCCCCCGTCGATGCGTTCGGCGGCGATGAGCAGGTTGACGACGATGGTGGCGAGCAGACCGAGGAGCCCGGCGCCCATGAACAACCGACCGATCTTCTTGTGATCGCTGGACGTGAGCCAGTCGACATCGGCCGCGAGGAGGCGCGTCAGCGAAGACTCGCCGGATGCGGCGTGGCTGGAATCGATGGTGGTCATGCGGTGTTGAGACTCACTTGGCTGGATCGTCCTGTGCCGACGGGAGCTGCCGACGATGATGACGTCGAGCACGGCAGAGCCGGCGCACGACGGACGTGAGACTACTTGCCCGAGTGCGTTTCGGCGGAATTCCCCTGCCATTTCGTGCCGCGCGACACGGCACGATCGCGCAAGCTCCGAATGGTCAGCCGGCCGAGACGCCGTGTTCGAGGAACACGTCGAGCATCATCGCCCCGAACAGCACCGTCACGTACGTGATGGAGAAGCCGAACAGACGCATACTGGCACCAGGGGACGGGTTCTTGCCGAGGGCGTAGGTGCCCCACAGGAACATGGCCCCGAGCACCACGGCGGTGACGCCGTAGACGAAGCCGAGACTGGCGACGGGCCACAGCACGAGCGTTGCGACGACCAGACCGGCCGTGTAGAGCTTCATCTGGCTGACGACGTGCTCCATCGGAGCGACCGACGGCAGCATCGGCACGTCGGCGGCGCTGTAATCGTCCATGTACTTGACCGCCAGCGCCCACGAGTGCGGCGGAGTCCAGAGGAACATGGCGACGAAGAGCACGATCGGCTCCCAGCCGACCGAGTTCTGCACGGCCGCCCACCCGACGAGCACGGGCATCGCTCCGGCGGCCCCTCCGATGACGATGTTCTGACGGCTGGTCCGCTTCAACCAGAGCGTGTAGATCCCGATGTAGAAGGCCGCTGCGCCGATCGCGAGCGACGCAGCGAGCAGGTTCGCACCCGCCCACAGCACGACGAACGACAGTGCGAGCAGCGTGAGGGCGAAGATCAGGGCATGACGCGGTTCGATGATCCCGACGACGAGCGGCCGATTGGCCGTGCGCGCCATCAGCGCATCGATGTCACGGTCGACGTACATGTTGACGGCGCTCGCTCCACCGGCGGCGAGCGTGCCACCGATGAGCGTGATGACGACGAGGCGAGTCGACGGCCACCCCTGCTGCGCCAGCACCATCGTCGGAATGGTGGTGATGAGGAGCAGTTCGATGATGCGCGGCTTGGTGAGCGCGATGTAGGCACCGACGACCGTGGTAGGCGTACGACGTGGCGCGTGCGCTGCGATTCCGCCAGGCGCGAGCCGCGACGGAACGAGTGGGCGAGAGCCGATTGCCATGACTCTTCCATCGTACGACGCCGCACGTGTTCGCGGCCAACGGTGTCGAGCACCCGACCCCGGACGGGTGTCACGTGTCCGGAGTCGCCGTCGGTGAGACGCCTGCGCGACGTGTGTCTGGATCATGCGGGCGGGTGCCCGTAGCATTGCGGCCATGCCGACGACGCTGGAGCCGATGCAGGTCGCGGAGCCCGACGTCTCCGAGCAGACCGACACGGAGCGCCCGTACATCGTGCTCGTCTGGAACGACCCGATCAACCTGATGAGCTACGTGACCCACGTGTTCCAGAAGCTGTTCGGCTACTCGTTGGAGAAGGCGACCGAGCTGATGATGGACGTCCACGAGAAGGGTCGGGCCGTCGTCGCTTCGGGGTCACGTGAGGAAGCCGAGATGCACGTGTTCCACCTCCACGAGCACACCCTGTGGGCGACGATGGAACACGATCGGTGACACGTCGCTTCAAGCCGCCCATCTATGCGAGCAAGAGCGGTTCGAGCAAGGGAGGCGCTGGGAAGAAGGGTGCCGGCGACGAGCGCATCTGGACGCTGAACATCGGCGAGGACGAACAGGCGATGATCTCGCGGCTGCTCGCCGAACTGCGCGGCTTGCTGACCAGCGACGAGGATCCCGATTCCCCCGGATCACCTCTCCTCCAACGTCTCTTCCCGCAGGTGTACACCGACGACGAGGAGAAAGAAGCCGAGTACCAGCGCCTCATGCGTGAGGAGTTGGTGGCGAGCCGACTGCACCAGATCGATGCCGTCGTGCTGGCGATCGGAACCGACGGGGCCACGCTCGACGAGGGCGGAGCGAATGCGCTGCTGCAGTCGGTGAACGCCGTACGGGTCGTGCTCGGCACGCTGCTCGACGTGGGCGAGGACGACGACGTGTTCGACGACGCGACCGACGACGAGTTCGAGGGAGAGCGCCAGCTGTACGGCTACCTCTCCTGGCTGCTCGAGTGGATCGTCAAGTCGTTCCAGACCTGACCATGTGGGAACCGGAGCGCTCGCAGCGACGTCGAACGATCATGACCTCTTCCATGCGATGGGTTGCGACTCTGCTGTGCGCAGTGACGGCGAGCTGTGGTTCGACAGCAGTCGAGACCGACGATGCCGGCGGGTCCATCCCGCCGGTGGATCTCGAGAGCCCGGCCACGACGACCACGGCGCCGCCCGAGACCTCGACCGTCGTGCCGCCGCCGTCGACGCTGCCGTCACCCGACGACGTGATGTGGCTGTCGACGCCTGACCCGATCGACGGCGTGCGTCTCACCGCCGCAACCCGCGAGCTCGTCGCCGACTGCGGGCCTGACGGCAACTGCCCCGGAACGATTCCGCAGGCGACACTCGTCTTCGACAAGGACGACCTCGCCGACGCTCGCACGATCGTCGTCACTCAGTTCTTCGACGCCTTCGAGATCGCTCCGGTCGAACGCACCACCGGTGAGGAGCGGACCATCGGTGCCCGCACGGTCACGATCACCTCGCAGGGCACCGGCGATACGCCACACATCGCCGCAGGGTGGGACGAACCGGATGGCTACGCAGTCGAGATCAGGACCACCGGAATGACGATCGACGCAGTCGAAGCGATCATCGAATCTCTCGTTCCGACCGAGCCCGACCAATGGCCGCTCCTCGACGTCAGCGAGCCGGTCACACCGTGCGTCGACGAGAGCACCAGGTATGCGCCGGCGATCATCCCCGACGGGTGGAACCGATTCGTGCTCGACGCGTCACCGACGGGCACCTGCAACGTCAGCACCGTGCTGTTCATGTCGCTCGTCGAACCCGGCACCGAGCAGGCACCCGGGACGCTCGTCACCTTCGTGACGATGCCGGCGAGTGCCACCACCGCCCAACCGGGCGAGGCGATCGAGATCGACGGACGACCGGCCGTCGTGCAGGAGTCGACCGGTCCCGACGGGAGGCCCCAGACCGCGATCTACCTGACGATCGGCGCCGTCGTGGTGGACGGTCACGGCAACGTGGACCGCACGACGCTCGAAGAACTGATGGCGACGATCGTGCCGTTCGACGAGCCGCAGTGGGCGGCCCTGGTCGACGAGATCGAACAGTGAGCTTCACCCACGACGAACCTCTCACGACAGGTCTGATCCGTCGTGCGAGAGGGCGTCACTTGGTCGTCAGATCACCGTCTCATCACGTCTGACCCGTATCGAGAGGTCGTGACCGGGTCGTCAGATGTCGAAGCCGATGGCGGCGATCGGCGTGGCCGGTGCCATCTGCGGCGGCTCGGCCATCAGCGGCATGAAGTCGGCCATCACCGCTTTCATCTCATCGCTCTGACCGTGCCCCTCCATGGAAGCCTGGTCGTTCATCAGCGCGAAGAACGAGAAGTTGTTCCCCTCGCCACGGTGGTACGAGTAGATCTCGATGCCGGGCTCGGATCGAGCAGCTTCCGTCATCCGGACCAGCACCGCCGCCATCTCGTCGGCCTTGCCGTCCTGGCAGGTGATCGAACCCATCATCGAGATCTTCGACATCGTGCAACCTTCTCTCGTCGTGCCCGCAGGCTCGGCGGGCGAGGTGCCGGCCGGTGCGCCGACACTAGGTCGTGTCGCGACCTGACCGGAACCGTCGACCCCGAACCGATCAGCCGTTCATCGCCGCGAGCGTCTGCTCACGACGAGGCTGCGACGGGACGGCCCCTGGTGTCGTCGTCGCAAGTGCGCCGGCCGCCGAGGCGAAGCGCAGCGCGTCGGCAATCTCGTCGCCGTGGGCGAGGCGGGCCGCCAGCGCGCCGCAGAACGCGTCCCCCGCGCCCGTCGTGTCGATCGCGTTGACCTCGACCGGATCGATCGTGGTGACCGCTCCCGACGTGGTGTGCTTCGCTCCGGCCTCGCCCAACGTGACGACGACGTGTTCGATGCGCCAGCTCATCCCCCCGACTCCTCCGAGCAGTTCGATCTCGTGCTCGTTCGGCACCAGCACCGAACACGCGTTGATCAACTCGTCGGGCAACGTCGTCGCCGGCGACGGATTGAGGATGGTGGTCACGCCGTTGGCGCTGGCGGTGAGGAACGCCTCGGTGACGGCGGCAACTGGGATCTCGAGTTGCGCGAGGACGACTCGGCTCGCCGGGATCGAAACCTCGCTCAATTGAGCGTTCGCACCAGGGACCACGATGATCGAATTCTCGCCGGCATCGTCGACGGTGATGAGCGCTCGCCCGGTCGTCGCGCTCGGGATCGTCGACACCCACAGGTCGTCGATGCCCTCCTCCTGCACGACAGCGCGGAGGTACTCGCCCGCGCTGTCGTCACCGACTGCACCGACGAGGGCGACCGACGCACCCGAGCGAGCCGCAGCGACCGCCTGGTTGAGGCCCTTCCCGCCCGGATACTCGTCGTACGTCGTGCCGACGAGCGTCTCGCCCGGAGTGGGATGACGCGGCGCATGGACGACCAGGTCGAGGTTCAGACTCCCGACGACGACGACGTCGAATCGTGCGCCGTCCCTCTGCGACGACACCTCGCGGTCGGGGAGGTCGTCAGCGGCATCCATGGCGCCGACGGTAGCGAACGCTCGCCGACGCCGCGCCGGACGATCGTCAGACGAGTCGTTCGATCAGGCTGCGCTCGACGGCACGGAGATGAGCGACCCCTTCGGCAGCAGCCTTCTCGACATCACCGGCGGCCACTGCGGCGGCCAGGCGGGCGTGCTGTGCTGCCGACTCGCTGACGATCCGGTGCACCTCGTCGCGGTTGACGTCGTCGGAGAGCATCGAGTCGAGGCCCTCCGAACGGAACAGTCGAGCGAGCACCTTGCCGTACACCTCGACCAGCAGCGGGTTGCCGCACGCCGTCGACAGCGCCGTGTGGAACGCCCGGTCGAGTTCGCGGAACGCAGCGAGCGTCATGTCATCGGTGAATCGGTCGGAGATCTCGCTGATCTCGCGACGCTGTTGATCGGTGGCGCGCTCGGCGGCCAACTCGATCATCGGCACTTCGAGCAGCCGGCGGGTCTCGAAGAGTTGTTCGACGAAGTGTTTGCGGTCGTCGACCTCGTCGAACGAGACGTCGGGTAACTGTTCGGCGACGTACGACCGGTTCCCGCGCCGCACCACGACGCCGAGCGACAACAGGCCCTGCATCGCCTCGCGGACCGACGTACGTGCCACGCCGAACTGGTCCGACAACGCCCGTTCCGACGGGACACGCGCCCCCGGTTCGAGGACACCTGTCGTGATGCGTTCGAGCAGGCGATCACGGATCTGGGCGCTGAGCGTCTCGCGTGTCACGGGCGTGAACGAGATGACACTCGCCGAGTCCGTCGCCGTGTCCGCCATGCACTACCTCTCATCGGGTCCGGTGGTCAGACCATCAGCCCACAATTCTAGTCCCGAGCATTCACGCCTCGTGTTTGGTCAGACCATCAGACCTTGCTACCTTCACGGCCATGACGTATCCGAACACGCTCATCTTCGTGGACTTCCCGTCGACCGATCCCGAAGCTTCGGCCGAGTTCTACGCCGCAGTCTTCGGATGGGAGGTCGAACCGCGACCTGCCAATGTCTTCCACCGCATCGTCCCCGGTCAGAACTTCCAGGTGGACGACGGATCGGAAGGCCCGACCGGCAACCTGCACATGGGCATCCACAACGTGGCCAACGCCCGACCGCACCCCGACCCCGCCGGCGTCGAGCCGCGACATCTCGCCGGCGACGGTCGAGCCACACGCGTGTGGATCATGGTCAGCGACGACGACTCGATGGATCGCATCCTCGGCGAAGCCTCCAGCCGCGGCGGTGAGGTCCTGTGGCGCGACCACTTCTGGGCCGAGTTCAACGGCTTCAACTCCGCCTTCAAGGACCCGTGGGGGAACACGTTCATCCTCTGGGGCAAGGGCGGCGACAACCCGCAGATCCCCGAAGGCTGGACCGATGAGTGACACAGAACGCAGCACCGCCGTGGCCGACGGAGCCGATGCTGCGACCCACGAGCACCGGCCGACCACTGCACGCTGGACCCACATCGCGCTGCGCGTGTCCGACATCGACGCGACGATCGCCTTCTACCAGCGCTACACCGACCTCGAACTGCTCGACAAACGCGAAGACGAAGACGGCTACGGCGCATGGCTCGGGCACTCCGACCAGGGCCAGTTCCCGTTCGTCCTCGTGCTCGCCCAGTTCTTCGAAGGCCGCGACCCGTTCGCTCCGGCACCGCTCGCGAAGATGGCGCCGTTCAACCACTTCGGGATCGAATTGCCGAACAAGGCGGACGTCGACGCGATCGCCGCACGAGCCGAGGCCGACGGTTGTCTCGGCATGCCGGCACGGATGATGCCCGACCCGATCGGCTACATCTGCATGCTCGAAGACCCCGACGGCAACCTCGTCGAGTTCTCGTACGACCAGGGCGTGTACGAGAAGGTCCGTGAAGTCTGGGGCTGACGTCGGCGGCGAGCGCAGCGACCTGAGCGTTGCGCTCGAGTACGTCGCGGCCCTCGGAGGCGACGACCCGGAGCGCGTCACCGACCTGGTCGCCGAAGGGTTCCGCAACGAGCATCACGCCGAACTCGGCTCGGGATGCGTCGGGCGTGACGAGTACGCCTCGCGACTACCCGGCTTCTTCTCCTCGTTTCCGAACCGCCGCTACGAAGTCACCGAGACCTCGGTCGGCACCCTGATCGGCGACGCTCGCGACGGTGCGGAAGTGATCGTCCGCTACCGGTTCGGAGCCGACGTCGGCGAACACCGCATCGACATCCCCGGTGTGATGTGGATCAGCGTCCGCGACGGTCTCGTCACCCGCCGACTCGACTGCTGGGATTCGCTAACGTTCTTCCGCCAGACCGAGACGACTCCGCCACCCGGGTGACCTGCGTGCTCACGTGCCGGATCCGGTCAGCACGGCCGATGTTCGGTGCCTGCGCCAGCGGTGATGAAGACCACGGTCGGAGGGTCGGCGGGGTCGTGCACCTCGGCTGTGTGCCAGACGCCTGGATGGTTGACGACGGCCTGGCCACCTGAGATCACCGTCGAGGTGACCTCACCGTTCGGGTGCTCCTGAACCAGCGTGACCTGACCGCTCACGCACAGGACCAGTTCATGGCCCGACGGGTGCATCTCCCACGAGTCCCACGACTCGGTGAACGTGTACATCGAGACGAGGCGGCCTTCGACGCCATCGCCACCGTGGGCTCGGCCGTACTCCTCGTACCACGCCATGTCGCCACCGTGACGCGGGAGCGGGACGACCGTCGCCCCCAACCCGAGGTGGACGAAGTCGCCAGCCGAGAACTCGATCACATCGCTCATCTCCCCACCCTCCCACATCCCGTCTCACGACAGCTCAGACCCGTCATGAGACGGGCCTGAGGGTGCACCGGATCGCTCAGGGGCCCGGTGACGTCAGAGGGCGGCGAGGCGGTCGAGGACGGCGAGCCACGACGGATCGTCGGGGGTGATCACACTGAAGTGCGCCGCTCCCTCGAACAGATCGAGGACTGCGGTGTCGGACGCCTCGATGTAGCGCTCCGACTGCGCGGTCGGGACGATGGGGTCGTCGGTCCCGTGCACCGCGTACACCTCCGCGTCGATCGGCAACATCTCGATCGGCGAGGTCTGGGCGTACCGCTCGGGATCCTCGTCGGGCAGCGCCCCGACCAGTTCCTCGCACGACCGGGCGCCGGTGCGCTTCTCGACGCACTCGACCAGGTCGAGCACGCCGGCCTGGGAGACGGCGAGCGTCGGCACGACGGCCGGATCGGCACCAGGGACGCCGACGGGCAAGCTCGGACGACTCGCCAACCACACCGCCAAGTGGCCGCCCGCCGAGTGACCGACCGTGGCCACTCGGTCGAGGTCGAGTCGATCGACGACCTCGTCGGGCAGCGACGGCAAGTAGTCGATCGCCGCGGCCACGTCGTCGAAGGTCTCCGGATATCCACCGCCGCCGCCGAGACGTCGGTACTCGATGTTCCACACGGCGAAGCCCGCATCGACGAGCGTCGGCACGAGCGGCTCCATCAGGTCGAGCGCGAACTGGTCGCGCCAGAAGCCGCCGTGGATGAGCACGACGACGGCATTGCCGTCACCCGCATCGTCGGGAAGCGTCAGGTCGCCGAAGTTGTCGGGCTCCGTGCCGTACTCGTAGCGGACCGATTCGCCGCCGTCGATCGGCGTCGCCGAGCCGCGATCGGCCGGGTCGCCGCCGCACGCCGCGACGGTCGTGACGAGCGCCGTCACCGTCGCGAGCACCCGTCGCAGACGTGTCCGGATCATCGCCCCAACCTACGCGGTGCGACATCCTCGACCGGGTGACGGGTCGGAGCCACCGGGCGGGTGCATGCGAGACTGGGATATGGGACTCGAGGCCGACGCTGCACTGAGAGAACGGGCGTCCGCCGTGATGCCGCGAGGGATGTACGGGCACCAATCGGTGAATCGTCTGCCGGCCGGGATGCCGCAGTTCCTCGCTCGCGCCGAGGGCGCGTACGTCTGGGACCACGACGGCAACCGCTACCTCGATCTGATGTGCGGCTACGGCCCGCAGCTGTTCGGCTACGCGCATCCCGAGATCGACTCGGCATACGTCGAGCAGTTGCGCGCGATCGACACGGCGACCGGCCCGTCGGGTGTGATGGTCGACCTCGCCGAGACCTTCGTCGACATGGTCGGCCACGCCGACTGGGCGATGTTCTGCAAGAACGGCAGCGACGCGACGTCGATGGCGTTGATGGCCGCCCGCTCGCACACCGGTCGTCGCAAGGTGCTGCTCGCGACCGGCGCCTATCACGGCTCGTCGCCGTGGAACACGCCCGTCCCGACCGGCACCGTGGCTGACGACCGGGCCCACTTCGTCCACTACGTCTACAACGACGTGGCCAGCCTCGACGCCGCCGTTGCCGAGGCGGGCGACGACCTCGCCGGGATCTTCGCCTCGCCGTTCAAGCACGACGCCGCCATCGACCAGGAGTTGCCCGACCCGGCGTACGCCCGCCGAGCGCGCGAGCTGTGCGACGAGCACGATGCGATACTCGTGGTCGACGACGTGCGCGCCGGCTTCCGCATGACCCGGGATTGCAGCTGGTCGGAGCTCGGCGTCGAGCCCGACCTGTCGTGCTGGGGCAAGGCGATCGCCAACGGCCACCCGATCTCGTGCCTGCTCGGCAACGATCGGACGAAGCGGGCGGCAGGGCGGATCTACGTGACCGGGTCGTTCTGGTTCTCGGCCGCGCCGATGGCGGCCTCGCTCGTCACTCTGCGCCTGGTGCGCGAGACCGACTACCTCGAGACGATCGTCCGACTCGGCACCGAACTGCGCGAGGGGCTCACGGCGATCGCCGAGGAGGCCGGAGTTCGCATCAGCCAGACCGGCCCGCCGCAGCTCCCGTTGATCATGTTCGACCAGGCCGATGGGAGTCGCGACACCGTCCTCGGCGACGCCTTCGCGACGGCGATGTTGGCGCAGGGCGTCTACGTCCACCCGTGGCACAACATGTTCATCAGCGCTGCGATGACGAACGCCGACATCGACCACGCACTCGACGCCGCCCGCACCGCCCTGCGAACCCATACGTGAAGGGTCTGTCCCCTCACGTATGAACGCCCTCCGGCCCGTCGCCTCACGAACCGACTCATACGTGAGGGGACAGACCCTTCACGTATGGTCGGCGCGATGATCTCGCCGTCGTCGCGTTCGGCCATCGACCCGTTCCGGGTGATGGAGGTCTTCGATGCCGCCGAGAAGCGCGCCGCCACCGGGGCCGAGGTGATCCGTCTCGAGGTCGGCCAACCGCTCACGCCGGCACCGCGCGGCGTGATCGAACGGGCGCACCAGATGCTCGACGCCGACCGGCTCGGCTACGCGAGTTCGCACGGAATCATCGACCTCCGCCGGGCGATCGTCGCGCACTACGCCGACTGGTACGGCGTCGACGTCGATCCGCACCGCGTGGTGGTCACCGTCGGCGCGTCAGGAGGCTTCACACTCGCGTTCCTCGCCGCGTTCGACCACGGCGATCGAGTTGCGGTGACCGTTCCCGGGTACCCCTGCTACCGGAATGCGCTGCAGGCGCTCGGCGCGGAGGTCGTCCCGCTGATGACGACCCTCGCCGACGACTTCCAACCCACGATCGAACTGCTCGACGCAGCGCACGCCGAGGCACCCCTGCGTGGTCTGGTCGTCACGAGCCCGTCGAACCCGACCGGCACGATGATCGACCCCGAGGTGTTCGCGTCGATCATCGACTGGTGCGCCGAGCGCGACATCGCCGTGGTGTCCGATGAGATCTATCACGGCCTCGCATACGGCCAGCCCGCCACGACTGCGCTCGCACACGGTGACGACGCCCTCGTCGTCAACAGCTTCTCCAAGTACTTCTCGATGACCGGCTGGCGGCTCGGGTGGGTGGTCGTCCCCATGGCGTTCGTCGAGCCCGTGATCAACTTCGCGTCGAACCTGCTGCTCGGCCCTCAGACGCTGTCGCAGCTCGCCGGGGTCGCTGCCTTCGATTGCCACGACGAATTGCAGCAGCACATCGTGCGGTACACGACCAATCGTGGGATCCTCCTCGATGGGCTCCGGGCAGCCGGGCTCGACCGGCTCGCTCCGGCCGATGGCGCGTTCTACGTCTATGCCGACGTGTCGGACGTGACGAACAGCAGCACCGAGCTGTGCCGAGACTGGCTCGCCGACATCGTAATCGCAGCGACACCGGGCACCGATTTCGACCCGTTCCACGGCGAGCAGTACGTCCGGTTCTCGTTCTGCGGCGGCACCGATGCGATCGAACGCGGCGTCGAACTCCTCGCTGGCTGGCACGCCCGCCGCTGACCTGCGTCTCGTGTCTCATGACAGGTCGGACCCGTCATGAGAGAGTCTCGTGTCAGGTCGGACCCGTCATCAGACGTGCGCTGAGTGGCACTGTCAGTCAGGGAACGGGACCGGCGGTTCGGTGTGGCTGATGCGTGCCCACGTGTCGGCGTCGGACATACCCATGATCGCCTCGTAGATCTCGCTCGGATACATCATCTGCGGCTTCGACGCGTCGGTCGCGGGTTGCGCCACGGGCTCGTCGGCGACCACCAGCGGCTGCGGGTTCTTGAGCTTCTCGAGTTCCTCGGCCGAGATGCCACAGATCTCCTGCACCTCCGGGTCGATCCACTGCGTCTCGTCGATGGCCGCGCCGCAGCAGATCTCGAGGTTGAGGCCTTCCGGGCCGGCGAAATACATCGACTGGATCATTCCGTGGTCGATCGGGCCCATCACCTGGATGCCATGGCTGCGGATTCGGTCGCGCATCGCGAGCACCTCGTCGAGCGTGTCCACATGGAGCGCCAGGTGCTGCATCGCGCCGCCGGTCGCGGCACCACCAGGGTTGCCGGCGTGGGTGATGCCGTACTGGATGTCGGTCGGGTTCTCGGGATGCTGCACGAACGCGATGTACGACTCCTCCGACATCTCGACGAAGCCGTGCACGCACCCGTCGAGCCCGTGCATCCAGTAGAGCGCCTTCGTCGGGCAGCCGAGGACCTCGGCGAAGAACGTGAGCTGCCCCTTCATGTCGGTCGTCGAGATGGCGAGGTGGTTGACGCCGCGCGGTCGCAGTGTCGGGCTGACCGGACCCTCGATCGTCGGCGCCGCACCGGGCGCAGGTGAGGTCGTGGTCGGTGCGGGTTCGGTCGTGGTCATCTCGGTGCCTCCGTGCGTATCGAGCGTGCGTGTCGAACGTGCTCCGTCTCATTTGACCAGATCCGACGATCGAACGCAGAACGGGCGGTGCGAAGCACGGTCCGGCCCCTCCTTCGAGGTGGGGCATACTGAACATGTGTACGACGCTCTCTGCCTGCTCAGCTTCGGCGGCCCGGAGGGACCTGACGACGTGATGCCGTTCCTCCGAAACGTCACCGCAGCGCGCAACGTGCCCGATGAGCGGCTTGCGGTGGTGGCCGAGCAGTACGAGCAGTTCGGCGGCCGGTCGCCGATCAACGATCAGAACCTGGCACTCATCGACGCGCTCGGCGCCGAATTCGAGCGAGTGGGGATCGACCTCCCGATCTACTTCGGCAACCGAAACTGGGAGCCGTACCTCTCCGACACGGTCACACGCATGCGCGACGACGGGATCACCAGCGCCCTCGTCCTCGCCACGTCGGCGTTCTCGTCGTACAGCGGCTGTCGGCAGTATCGCGAAGATCTCGCTGAGGTGGCGGCGTCCGTCGACGGGGCGCCCGCCCTCGACAAGCTCCGGCTCTACTACAACCATCCGGGATTCGTCGACGCCGTCGCAGCTCAGGTCGGCGACGTCCATCGACCCGGCGCACACGTCGTGTTCACCGCTCACTCGATTCCACGATCGATGGCGCAGTGGTGCGACTACGAGTCGCAGTTGCGCGAGATCGCCACGATCGTCGCCGGGCGCATCGACGCCGAGTGGAGCCTTGCGTACCAAAGCCGCAGCGGGCCGCCTCAGGTGCTGTGGCTCGAACCCGACATCAACGATCATCTCCGGTCGCTCGCGGAGAAGTCGGTCTCCGACATCACACTCGTACCGCTCGGTTTCGTCAGCGACCACATGGAGGTCCAGTTCGACCTCGATCTCCAAGCCGCTCAAACGGCCGCCGATCTGGGGATGGATCTCCGTCGGGCTGCGACCGTCGGCACGCACCCGGCCTTCGTCAGCGGACTCCGCCAACTGGTCGAGGAGAAGATCGCCGGCGGCCCCGTCCTCTGGGTCGGCGACGCAGGGCCGTGGCCCGACCCGTGCCCCACCGGCCACTGCCTCGCTCCGCCCGCCTGAACCGAACAACCGGAACGAGCGTGCCTGATGGCACCGATCGTTCAGGACCCGAAAAAGTCGAGCGGCGAGGAGACCGAAGTCTCCTCGCCGCTCGTGGGGGGGTGTTCGATTAAACGATCGGTGTCAGGCACCGGTCGTTCGGGGCTTCATCAGGCCGGGGTCAGGACACCGTCGATGATGTGCACCGTGGCGTTGGCGGTCATGACGTCGGCACAGCCGACCGTTGCCTGACCGTTGATGCTCAGCGTGTCACCCTCGGGGGCGATGGTGATGTCGGCACCGTTGACCGTGGTCACCGAGTCGAGCTCGGCGAGGTCGGCACTCGAGAGCTGCTCACCGGCGACGACGTGGAGCGTCAGGATCGAGGTGAGGAGGTCGGTGTCGGCCAGGACGGTCTCGAGGGTGCCCTCGGGCAGAGCGTCGAATGCCGGGTTGGCCGGGGCGAAGATCGTGAAGGGACCATCGCTGTTCAGGGTGTCGACCAGGCCAGCTTCGACGACGGCTGCAACCAGCGTCGACAGGGCCGGGTTGTTCGAGGCCGCGGTTCCGGCGGGATCGTCAGTCATCCCGGCGAACGAGCCTTCACCCTCTTCGGGAACGGCGGTGCACAGCGGCCCGGACGGGGCGAGAGCCTCGGCGGCGGGGGCGTCGGCGGCCGGCGGCATCAGCACTTCGCCGATGATGTGCACAGTGGCGTTGGCGACCGTGACGTTCGAGCAGAGCACGTCGACACCGTTCACGGTGGTTCCGTCAGCGCCAAACTCGAGCTCGGCACCGTTGACGGTGGCCGACGTTCCAGCCTCACCGAGCGAGGCGGCGTCGAGGTTTTCTCCACCGATCACGTGGTAGGTGAGGATCGAGGTCAGGAGGTCCTGGTCGGCCAGCACGGCGGCGAGATCCTCTTCAGGGATCGCAGCGAATGCGTCGTTGACCGGAGCGAAGATCGTGAACGGGCCGTCGCTGTTGAGCGTGTCCACCAGGCCGGCTTCGCCGACTGCGGTGACCAGCGTCGACAGCAACGGGTTGTTGCTGGCTGCGGTGGCGGCGGGGTCGTCGGTCATGCCAGCGAAGGAGCCTTCGCCCTCTTCGGGGACTGCGGCGCAGGCGGGGCCGAACGGACCGTCGGCATCGTCTTCCATGGCGTCATCTTCCATGGCGTCATCTTCCATGGCGTCATCTTCCATGGCGTCATCTTCCATGGCATCGTCCTCCATGGCATCGTCTTCCATTGCGTCGTCGACTTCTTCTTCGACTTCGGCGACGGCGTCGTCAGCCGTCTCGGCTGCGTCGTTGGAATCGCTGCCACATGCGGCGGCCACGAGGGCCAGCGATGCTGCAGCTGCGACGAACTTGGGGGTCTGCTTGCGCTTCATTTTCTTGGTGTCTCCTTGGGAGATGGTTGCGGGGGTCTTCTGTTCACGCTGTTCAGCGATTGATCGCTGCGCTGATGGCAGCGACTGGATGAGGTTCGGTGCGGTACCCGAACTGGATCATCTCGAATCCGAATTTCTCGACGATCCGGGAATGTCCTCGCCCTGAATGGCTCAGGGGCCGACGGGTCACTCGATGAACACGATGATCTGGTGGTGGCCCGATGCCCCGTTCGGGAGCGGTTCGGTGCGCTCGTCGGTCTGCACTTCACCATTGCTGTCGATCGCACGGCAACGGATCGACGTCCGAGCGCGGTCACGGGCAGCCGGCTCGAACCGGAAGGCCCATTGGCGCCACGTGTCGTCGTTGAGCTTGTCGCCCATGTCGGCGGGCTGCCACTCGCCGTCGTCGATCTGGACCTCGACGCTGTCGATGCCACGGGTCTGCGCCCAAGCGACGCCACCGATGGCGGCCATGCCGTCGTCTCCGACCGTCAGCGTGCCGAGGCCGTCGACCGAGTCGATGCGGCTCATCAGCTTGATCGGTGCACGGTCGGCGTAGCCACGCGGCACCCAGTAGGACTCGAAGTCCTCGAAGGTGGTGAGTTCGATTTCGGTGAGCCACTTGGTTGCCGAGATGTAGCCGTAGAGGCCGGGGACGATGAGGCGGACCGGGAAGCCGTGCTCCAGTGGGAGCGCTTCGCCGTTCATGCCGAACGCCACGAGGGCGTTGCGCCCGTCGGTCGCGGCTTCGATCGGGAAGCCGCAGGTGTAGCCGTCGACCGAGCGGCCCACGACCTGGGTGGCACCCGACTGGACGCCGGCTTCGGCGAGGATCTCGTCGAGACGGACGCCGCGCCAGCGAGCGTTGCCGATGAGTTCGCCGCCGACGGTGTTCGACACACACGTGAGCGTGATGTCGTGCTCGACGGTGTCTCGATCGAGCAGTTCGTCGTAGGTCATCTCGAACGGGTTGTCGACCATGCCCGTGATCGCGAGTTTGTAGGTTTCGGTCGGCACCTGCGGCACCGTGAGCGCTGTGTCGATGCGGTAGAAATCGTCATTCGGCGTGATGAACGACGAGACACCCTCGACGTCGACGGACACGCCGTCGGGGATCGGGTCGAGCGTGTTCTGTGGGATCGACAGATTTGCTTCGTCGCGTGACGAAGCGGCGCTGAAGCGGCCGCCGAGCGCACGTCCGATCGCACCGGTTCCGCCGGCGATGACGGCGAGCGCACCGATCACTCCGCCCGAGCGGGCGAGCATCTCGCGTCGGGACGGTCCACCAGATCCCGCCTCTGCGAACACCAACTCGTCGGCATCGTCGCGCTCGCCATCGGTCGAACTCGGCTCGGCATTGCGATCGACGTCGGTCGTCGCTCGGTGTTCACGCGCCGAATCGTCTGCGGTACCGAGAGCCGCCTCGGGGGCGGAGATCAGGAAGTGGTGAGCGGCCCAGAGCGCAACGGCACCCATCGCGGCCCCGATGATGGTGGGCATCGCGTTGAAGAACGACCCGTCGACGCGGCGGGTCATGGCGACGTAGATGCCGATCAGACCGAAGAGGCCGATACCGATCAGACCGATCGAGAGGCGCTTCGTGAAGGCGAGCGCTCCGATGATCATCGAGTAGATCGCCAGTGCGACGCCGATGCCGATGAGGAGGGCCGGCTTGTCGTTCGTCCCGAACTGCTCGATCGCGAAGTCCTTGACGAAGGGCGGGACGTTGTCGATGATCCGGTCACCGACGTCGAGAACCGGGGATCGCCAGTTTCGGTTGATGCCGGCGACGAGTTCGGCGACGCCGAGGGCGACACCGCCAGCCATGAGTCCGCTCAGCGCACCGATGGTCTTCGTCGGTCGGCCTGCTCGTTGGTTCGTGTCCACGGGAGGTGGTTCGTACCCGACCCGTCAACAGATCAAACTCGCTCGGCGGTCGCCGGCCGACGCGACGTGGCAAAGCCCTGCTCAGAGGGCGTGCTGGTCAGGCCGAGGCGACGATGGGAAGTGTCGGTTCGCCACTGCCGCCAGCCGGCTCGATCGTCACGCCGACAACCACACCCGACGGATCGAGCCCGTCGTACTGCTCGGTGACACGGCCCGACTCATCGGGTGCGAAGGTCCCGATCGAGACGACGTCGGCGCCGTCCACGAACCACAGCTGATAGATCTGCTCGTCGGTCAGCGCTTCGACGTTGACGCCGTCGAGGACGAAGGCGTCGGCCGACTCGGAGTACACGACACGGAGGTCGCCCACGAGCACGCCGTCGAGCGTGCGGGCGGTGGCGTCGTCGGCCTGGGTGATCGACGCGTAGCTCGGAGCGTCGTCGCCGCGGTCCACGAGAGTCGAACCGGCCACGACGAGACCGATGATGGCGGCGGCTGCGACGAGCGGCTGCCAACGGCGCGACCGTCGCTCGCGAGCGGCGTCGAGTGAGGCGACTGGAGCTGCGGCGTCGATGTGCTCGATGGTCGACGACGACACGTCCGACGCCGAGTTGAACGTGACCGGGTCTTGATCGATCCCGACGATCATGTCGAGCACGCTGGAACGCAGTTCGACAGGGGGCGCCTCGGCGGCGCCGCGCTGCAGTGCGGCGGCGGTCGAGAGGTCGGCGTCGAGTTCATCGCGCACGGCGACGTCGAGCGCGAGCGCCTGGTCGAGTTCGCTTTCGTCGGCAGGGCCGAGTTCACCGAGCGCGGCAAGCGCCAGTAGTTCGTCGATTCGGTTGTCGGTCATCGTGCGTCTCCAATCGTCGAGCGCATTCGTTTGAGTCCGCCTCGCACACGTCCCTTGACGGTGCCCAGTGGGATGTCGAGAATCTCTGCGATCGCCCCGTGGGCGTGTCCGTCGATGAAGGCGAGTCGGATGACTTCTCGCTGATCGTCGGGGAGCGAGGCCATCGCCCGTTCGATCCGCTCGGCGTCCAACGACGCGACCACGGTGTCGTCGGGGCGTTCGTCATGCGCCAGCGGTTGTTGAGCGAGTTCGTCGATCCGGTTGCGTTGCGACTGCTCGCGGCGGACCCGGTCGACAGCACGACGGCGCGCCATCGTGGCCGCCCACGTGGGCACGCTGGCCCGCTCGGGGTCGAAACGAGTGCAGGTCTTCCAGATCTCGACGAAGACCTCTTGAGTGACCTCTTCGGACATCGACGGATCACGTAGGACACGCTTCACCACACCGAACACGATCGGCGAGATCTCGTCGTACAGATCGGCGAAAGCGCGTTGGTCTCCCTGTTGGACACGGAGCATCAGCGCGGTGGTGTCGACGGCGGCACTCACGATCGGCTCATGATGCCACGGATGAGGTCGCACGACATCGCCCGGCCGGGCGAGAAGCAATGCACTCACGACACGAACTCGCTGAAGGTGATGGCAGTGAGTGACACGACTCGGCGTGCTTCTTCGGTCGATGTCCAGTGCGGGACTTCGAGCCGCATCGGAAAACCTTGACCGAGCGTGAGCGGGCCCTGGCTGTTGCCGAGGACGATTTGAGCGACGTCGGACGTGACGATGTCGCGGACGGGAAGCACGAGTGACTCGCCGTCGGAGCACTCGACGACGAGCAGTTCGGCGTCGACCCCGAGACAGACCTCGGCGAGTAGGTCGGAGAGCGGGACGCACATTCGACCCGTCCGGTCGGCTCGTGCGAAGTCGACGAGTTGCCGGTACGAGAGGGAACGGGGGCGTGAGCACAGCCCGTCGACGTCGAGGACGGTTCGGTCGCCGAGGGTGCGCGACACGGTTTCGAAGGCGGCGGCAGTGCTGGGCCAATCGCCCGTCTGCTCGTATGGGCCCGCGACGCGCTGGTCGAGTTTCGTCACACGAGTGACCTGATGCCCTGTTCGCCTTCCGGTGCCCACGACATCTCGTTCGGGCGCCGTCGCCGATTGGATCACCTGATGCCGGGGAAAGTCCCGACGAGTCCACCATCGACCACCTTGAGTAGTCGATCCGACGCCACAGGTGATGAGGCATATGGTGCCCCATCGAGATCGGCTGCAGCCGGGATTGCACCCGACGGCCGACGCCGCAGTCCGCTCGCGAAGTGTGAGTGGCGGGCGGATGTTTCTCGATTCAGGGCTCACACTTCGGGCGGGGTCGACTCGACCGCGGGCCCACATGGTTCGACGAGTGGTGACCAGTTGGAGAACTTTGCGCCGGTGACGGCGTCTCGGCACCGACGCCCGGCATTCTGAATGGGTGTTACGTCGTGCCTCTCACCTGCGTACGCGCCTGAGCGGCGCAGCGGTGGGCTTGACGATCGTGGCCGGGGCATGCACGTCGACGTCGTCGACCCCGCCGAACATCGATGCCACCCCCATCGACAGCGCGGCTGCGACCGCCACCACTCCGTCTTCGACGTCTCGGAGGACCACCGCGCCGCGGTCCACCGCTCCTTCGACCACTGCGCCGCCGACCACCGCTCCTCCGACCACTGCTCCTCCGACCACTGCGCCGCCGACGACCGGGTCGCCGACCACGACCACCTCGACCTCGACGACCACGACATCGACGGTGCCGATCACGACAGTCGAACCGCTGCCCGCCGGAATCGTGTCTCCAGAGTGCGTCGTGCGTGCCGCGACGACGGCATCGCTCGAGCGGGTCGCGCTCGCCGCCACCGATGATCCGACGGTCGGTGTCGACGCATTCGGACTGTGGGTCGAGAACGACTTTCGTGACGTGGCCGAAGTCGGGTCGCTCGTCGACGTGTGCGTCGGCAACGGCGTCGACGACATCGACGGCACACCGGTGGTCGAACGCGACGACCCCTCCGTCGGGCGGGCGTTCGCTGCGAACGTCACCCGACAGCAGGACAAGATCAACGCACTCTTCGCCCCGTTCGGAACGGGCGAGATCGCCGTCGACGGACAGTCGGGCTCGATCACCGGGCAACGGTTGTGTGCCGCCCGCGTCGCCCTCGGGCTCGACATCTCGACCGCTGACATGATGCCGGGCAGCGACGAGCAGGCGACGTTCCTGGCCGCCGAGACGCTGCCGACCCCCAACTCGACCGGCATCGAATCGGAGCGCTGGATCCTGATCGACCGCACGTGCCAGATGATGTTCATCGGCGCTGGCCGCACCATCGCCTACGTGTTTCCGACCTCGACCGGGTCGGAGGGTTTCGAGACACGGCTGCAGGATCGTGCCGAGGTGTTCCGCTTCAACCCGGCGTTCGAGAACGGTGGCTGGCACGACAGCAGCGAGTTCCCCGTCGGCGTCGACAACCCCCGCAACGGCAACATGTACAAGCCGCTGTACTTCGACCTGGGCCAAGCCATCCACGGCGCCAACAACGTGCCGACCAGCCCCGACAGCAAGGGTTGCGCACGTCTCAGCGTCGACGACCAGAACACGCTGGTCACGTGGCTCGGACTCGCCGACGCGCAGGAGGAGACGTGGCGCAAACCCGAGATGAACGTCACCGTGAACGTCCAGGGTGAGTTCACGCCGCGCTGAACCCCACCGCTGCGCTTCCTCGGCCGGTCAGGTGCGTCCTGATCTGGTGGATGCCGTCGCCGAGGAGTAGACCGGTCGGATGAGCGATCGCGACGACTTCGACGAACTGACCGGCAAGACGGCGGTCATCACCGGCGCCGCAAGCGGCATCGGCCTCGAGATGGCCCGATTGTTCGGCGCCGCCGGGATGAAGCTGGTGCTCGCCGACGTGGAGAAGCCAGCGCTCGACACCGCCGACGCCGAGCTGCGCGAAGCCGGGTACGAGACCCTCGCCGTCCAGGTCGACGTACGCGACCTCGATCAGATCGTCGCGCTCGACGCGGTCGCTCGCGAGACCTTCGGCAAGGTGCACGTGCTGTGCAACAACGCGGGCGTCGGAGCCGGCGGACCGGTCGCAGGGATCGAGAATCTCGAGGCGTGGCGCTGGACGATCGACATCGACCTGTGGGGTGTGATCTACGGGTGCAAGGTGTTCCTCCCTGCGATGCTCGAACACGGCGAGCGGGCACACATCGTCAACACGGCGTCGATGGCGGGCCACGGATCGGCACCGTTGATGGGGCCCTACAACATCTCCAAGTACGGGGTCGTCGCACTCTCCGAAACGCTGGAGCGCGAGATGCTGATGACGAAGTCGAACGTCGGCGTGTCGGTGCTGTGCCCCGCCTTCGTGGCGACCGCAATCGCTCAGAGCGACCGCAACATGCCCGACGACGTGGCGGCCACGCTGCCCGAGCGCAGCGGCGGAGGCGGCCAGCAGTCGGTCATCGAGGAGCTGGTTGCCAATGGGATCGAAACCTCGATCGTGGCGCAGGCGGTGCTCGATGCCGTGCGCAGCGACACCTTCTGGATCCTCACACACGACGATTCCCGCGCCGCGATCACGCGACGCGCCGAGGAGATCGTCGAGGGCATCAACCCCACCCTCGGCTTCGGCTTCGCCTGACGAACACCGGGTGGTCGATGGTCGGGGCGTGGACGGACACGCGCGGCGTCGCCCGAGTTGCGCGAGGTCGATCTGGGGAGGTCGCGCCTCACATGGTGAGGCGCCAACTTACATGTTCGAGCCGGTCCTGTCCGGACACCGGCTCCACCGATCTCCCCCGACGTCCACCAGCGACGGTCAGGAGGTGCAGTCAGGAGGTGCGGATGTCGATGCCGAGGATCCGTTCGAACATGTCGGCGTACTCGCCGTCGTCCTCGACGGTGCCGAGGGCGAGCCAGTCGGCATCGGAGATCCGGTCGTGCATCGACGCCATCTCCTCGCCACCCCAGCTCACCGGGTAGCGCAGTTTCGGATCGTCGGTCGTGATCGCGTGCTCGATGACCTTGCCGACCTCGACGGCCGGCGTGGCCCCGGCGATGCCCGCTGCATAGAACTGGAACATCCGGCGGTAGTGCACCTCGTAGGCACCGCTGGAGTCGGGTGCGTCGATGTTCTTGGCGAAAATCGACGACTGGGTGACACCGGGTTCGATGATCGCGACGCGGATACCGAACGGAGCGAGCTCTTGGGCCATTCCCTCGCTCACCCCTTCGAGCGCCCACTTCGATGCGACGTAGGGCGACTGGGCGAGAGCGGCGATGCGCCCGGCCACCGACGTGATGTTGACGATCGTGCCGCTGCCGCGATCGCGCATCTGCGGGAGGACGGCCTGTGCGCAGCGGGTGGCGCCGCAGACGTTCACGTTGAACACGTGCAGGTACAGGTCGGACGGGCTCTCCTCCGAGACCGCGTTGCCGCCGACACCGGCGTTGTTCACCAGATGGTCGACGCGCCCGGTGCGGCCCAGGATTTCGGCGAAGCCAGCGGCCACCGATTCGTCGTCGCCGACGTCGGCCACGGCCAGGTCGACCTCGATGCCCGCTTCGTCGGCTTTGGCCAGCAACTTGTCGGCCTTGTCGAGCGACCGGACGGTGCCGACCACATGGTGACCGGCGCCGGCGAGGTGGATCGCTGTGGCCCGGCCGATGCCGGAGTTGGCGCCGGTGACGACGGTGACGGGCTGATCGGCTGCAGGTGTGCTCGGCATCGGCACACCCTAGGAAACCCGACCCGTCCCGTCCGCTTTCGCGCCGGCTGCGGCCGCGTTCGCCGGCCCGAGTCGGCTGTGCTTCAGAGTTCGCGGAGGGCAGCGATCCAGTCATCGGCATCTCGCCACCGGGCACCGGCGTGTTCGCGTGCGGTTTCAGCCGACTCACCCGCAGCCGGGTACGACCCGAGGAACTTCACCCCGCCCTGTGTCGCGTGCAGCGACCGGAGCGTGTCGGCGAGCAACTCGTCGGCGACGTGGCCGTCGGCGTACATGATGAAGCAGTAGTCACCGAGCCCGCCGGCCTTGGTCGGCCGACTGAACAGGTTCGACAAACTGATCCGGCGAGCCGCGAACTCCTGCAGGATGGCGATGAGGCTGCCGGGCGCATCGGCCTGCTGGTAGACGACCAGCGCGGTCTTGTCGTGACCAGTCCGCTCGGGGACACCATTCGTCGACACCATCACGAAGCGCGTTTGGTTGCCCGGGTGGTCGGCGATGTCGGACTCGGCGACGTCGAGCCCGTAGACCTCTGCGGCGATGCGCGGCGCGACCGCCACCCGATACGGATCGGGAGCCTCACTCACACGGCGGGCTGCGTCAGCGGTCGAGTTGGCACCGACGATCTCGGCGTCGGGCAGCCGCTCACGCAGGTAGCGATGGCACTGCGCCGTGGCGACAGGGATCGAGATGATCTCGGTCACCGCATCGAGCGAGGCACCCGGCTGCACCACGAGACAGTGCTCGATGTCGATCACGACTTCGCCGGTGATGATCAGCGAGTGGTCGAACGCGAGGGCGTCCTGCGTGAAGTTGACCATGCCCTCGATCGAGTTCTCGATCGGGACGAAACCCTCGTCGACCTCACCGGCTTCGACCGCGTCGAGCACGTCGGGCACCGTCCGGTACGGCACGTGCTCGGCGACATCGGATGGCCGAACACTGTTCAAGGCCTGCTGGCTGAACGTGCCGAAGGGTCCGAGGAAGCCGATGCGTCGAGAGATTCCGTCCGTGCCCACGCCGCCGACACTACGGCGCGATCGGGCAGCTCGGTTCTCGGGGTCAGGCAGAGGCGCGAGACAGAGCGTCGTCGAGGAACGCAACCGTTTCGTCACCCGTCGCTTGGCCGGCGCGGCGGGCGAGCACCGTACCGTCGGTGTCGAGCACGACGGCGAAGGGGAACGAGTTCCCGCCGACGGCGGCCATCGCTCCCAGGTCGCCGCTGTCCATCATCACCGGCCACGGCCAGTCGAGGCCCTCGATCCACTTCGACGGCGGGAAGTTCGGCGCCTCCGCGTCGACCGCCGTGCTGACGCCGACCACGTCGACACCGTCGGGGATGAGACCCTCGTCGTCCAGCTTGACGAGTTCGGGCGCCTCCTCGTTGCAGTGCGGACACCAGTGCGCGAGGAACACGACGAACGTCGGCTTGTCGGTCGGCGCGCCGATCTGGATCGCCGAGCCATCGAAGGTCTGGCCGGTGATCACCGGCGACGAAGTTCCGACCATGTCGTCGGAGATCGAACTGTCGAACGGTGCGAGAGACGAACCTTCGACCTCGATCGGGCCGATCTCGTTGTCGGTCGCGACGGCCACACTCGGGTCGGCCGGTGCATCGTCGGCCTCGACCGTGCCCACGGCGTCGGCGCCGTCTTCGACGACGGCATCGACGCTCGCATCGGCGCTCTGCTCGGCCGCCGACTCGGTCTGGACTGCGTCGTCGGACGACACGACGGAGTCGCTGCCGCCACACGCCGCCACGGCGAGCGCACTCACAACGGCCACTGCGGTCAGGCGGACTCGGGAGACACGATCGAACCTCATCACACCAGTGTGCATGGTCGCTGCGCCCGATACACCGCACGGCGATACCGTCACTCGATGCATGGCCCATGACTCCCGGCGCACCGTGGACGCAGCGACACTGCGCGATCTACGGCGGACGAGACGAGACATCCGGTTGGGCGACACCGAGTGGTTCGACGTGCTCTACCGCGTCTACCTCTTCGCACTGGTCGGCACGATCGTGGTCGTCTGGCTGTCGGACGCGATCGACGGGATCCTCGACGACTCGATCACGTCCGAGCAACTGCTCACACGGGGCCCCTCGGTCGCCGGAATCGCTGCCGCCGTCGCCTTCGCCGTCGGATTGCGCAATGGAGCCGACGGCGGGCCGATGTCGATCGAACCTGCCGACATCCGACACCTCCTGCTGTCGCCGATCGACCGGCGGCGCGTGCTGCTCCGCCCGATCATCCAACGGCTCCGCTCGATCGCGTTCGCTCTGTCGCTCGGCCTCGGAGTGATCGGACAACTCGTCGCACGCGAAGTCGAGGGGTCGCCGGTCGCGTGGGCGGCGAGCGGTGTGCTGGTCGGCACCGTCATCGCCGTCCTCTACGTGTGCACCGCTGTCATCTCACATGCTGTGCGCGTTCCGGGACCGGTCGCCAGCGTCGTCGGAGGCCTCGTGGTCGCATGGCAGGCCGCCGTCGCATGGACGATCTGGCAGGACACCGGGAGCGGCGTCATGCGCATCGGACCGATGAATCTCGTCGGCAGCCTCGCCTTCTGGGGCGTTCGGCAACGTGGCCTCGACCTGGTGGCGATCGCCACCGCCGCTGCGCTCGTCGCCGGGGCGTCGTTCCTCGGCGGACAGCTCCGACTCGAGCCGTTGGAGCGACGTGGACAACTCGTCTCGCAACTCCGGTTCGCCGCCACGGTGCAAGACATCCGCACGGTGGTTCTGCTGCGTCGCCAACTCCGCGCCGAATCGGTCCGGGCACGGCCGCTCTTCTCTCTCGGGTCACGTCGGCCGGGCCCGCCGACGGGGTCGCCCGGCCGATCCGACAGGCCGTTCGGCCGACCCCATCGGGCGCGTCGCGCCGCCACCGTCATGTCGCCCGGCTTCGTCTGGCGTCGCAGCGCGCTCGCACTCGGCCGACTCCCCGTCGGCCGCCTCATGCGCATCGCCACGCTTGCGGCCGTGGCCGGGGCGAGCGCCTCGCTCAGCGTCAACGAGACGCCGCTGATCCTCGTCCTCTTCGTCGGTGCCGTGTTCTTCGTCGGTCTCGAGTGTCTCGAACCGCTCGCCCAGGAGATCGACCATCCCGACCTCACCGACGCCGTCCCCGCCGACCGGGGCTGGCTTTTCACGCACCTGCTCGTGGCTCCCGCCGCGTTGCTCGCGATCGCCGGCCTGATCGGCGCGGCCGCCGCGACCGCCGTCGAACCGAGTCATGCCGCTGCCGCGTTCGCCCTCGCCGTCCCGCTCGCATGGGCGGGCGCGATCGGCGCAGTGGTGACCACCGTGCGCGACGCACCCGAACCACCCGGCACCGAGCAGACGACGATCATGGGAGGGCCCAAGGGCGGCGAGAGCCCCTTCGCCATGCCCGAGTTCGCCGGTTTCAGCAACGTGATCACCGGCGCCATGCCGATCGTGTTCAGTGCGATCGCCGCCGTGCCGATCGTCGCCCTGAGCATCGCGCCCGAGTTCTCGACGGTGTGGAGGTCGATCCTCGGTGTGACACTCTGCATCGCGATGCTGCTCGGATGGACCCGTCGACGCGACCGGTGGGCGGTCAAGGTGCGCGAGTTCTTCGCGGCCGGCCGCGCCGAGACCTACGGCACCGGAGCCACATCGTGAGCGAGACGTCCGCCGTCGAGACCCGCGGCCTGACCAAGGCGTATGGCGACACCGTCGCGCTCGCTCCACTCGACCTCGACATCCCGACCGGTCAGCGAGTGTCACTGATCGGACACAATGGCAGCGGCAAGACGACGCTCATCCGGATGCTCGCCGGAATGCTCGATCCGAGTGGCGGAGTGCCGACGATCCGTGGCCACTCCGCTGGAACCAGCGACGCCCGCAGAGCTCTCTCGTATCTCTCCGACCAACCCGTCTTCTACGACGATCTGACCGTCTGGCAACATCTCGAGTACGTCGCACGCCTCCACCACACCGACGACTGGGAGGAGTACGCCGCCTCGCTCCTCGACACCGTCGGGCTGACCGATCGCGCTGACGATCTCCCGTCGACGTTCAGTCGCGGGCTCAAGCAGAAGGCGTCGATCGCCATCGCGTTCGTCCGCCCTTTCGACGTGATGCTGATCGACGAGCCGTTCGTCGGCCTCGATCGCTCCGGGCGCTCCGCGCTCCTCGGGCTACTCGACTGGGCGCACGACGACGGCGCCACACTCGTCGTCGCCACGCACGAACTCCAGAGCGTGTCGGCGAGCGAGCGTCTGATCGCGCTCGCCGACGGCGCCGTGATCTTCGATGGGCTGCCGTCCGACGCGGATCCCGACTCGCTGGCCGACGGCGTCTTCGACTCGCGCTGACCGTCGATCACACGTGGCGGGCGCGTGGCGACGGCGATGAGCGATTGCCACGAAACCCTCACAGACCAGCATGTCCGCTGTTCTCGATCCCCGTCGTCTATCCTGTGCGACCATGCAGGAGTTCTCATCGGTCACCGCTTCCTCGTACGACGCCGAGTCGCTCGCGCCCATGCTCACGGACAAGGCCAGCGAAGGCTGGTCTGTCGTGAGCATCGTCTCGGCCGGCACGAACGTGGTTGCCTATCTCGTCCGCGGCGGCGACAGCTCGTCGGACTCCAGCTCCGGCGGCGCGATGGCCGGCACCGCAGCCGTCGGAGGAGCCGCAGTCGGCGCCGTCGCCGGACACGCGGTCGGCAGTTCGTCCGACTCGTCGAGCGACGACTCGACGAGCGGCGACTCGTCGAGCGACGACTCGACGATCGGCACGCCGGTCTGGTCCGACTCGACCGACGACACGTCTGAGGCCGCTTCGGCAGTCAGCGCCGATGCGACGTCGATCGCTCCGACACTTCCGGGCGACGCCGAGACCCCCGACGCGCCCTCCATCGACACCGACGCAGCCGCAGCGGCCAGCGCCGCCGTCGACGCATCGGGTGAGCCCACCGGTTGGGGTGCAGCACCCGATTCCTCCGAAGACACCTCTGATGGCAACGACTCCGACAGTTCCGGTTTCGGACTCGGTGGCGGAGTGGCAGCCGGAGCAGCGGGAGCCGCCGGAGTGGTGGGCGCCGGCGGTGCCGCCCTCGCCGGCACGGGCGGCGATCTGGCCGGCAGCGTCGGCGACACTGCATCGGGTCTCGGGGGTGACGCGTCGAGCGTCATCGGAGACGTCGGACAGCAGACCGCCGGCAACATCGGAGGCGCCGCGTCCGACGCCGTCGGCGGAGCGGCCGACCACGCCGGATCCCTGGGCGACTCGGCATCGGGAGCACTCGGCGGAGCGAGCGACGCCGCCTCGGGCGCCATGGACGGAGCAAGCGACGCGGCCTCCGGCGCGATGGGCGGAGTCACCGACTCTGCCTCCGGGGCACTCGGCGGAGCAACCGACTCCGTGTCGGGCGCCGTGGGCGGAGTCACCGACTCGGCTTCGGGCGCCATGGGCGGAGTCACCGGCGCTGTCGGCGGAGCCGCCGCCGGAGCAACCGGCGCAGCCGCCGGTGCGAGCGACTCGGTCACCGGCTCGGTCGCCGATGCGACGCAGTCCGGCGACGCCAGTCAGGCCGCCTCGGCCGACGCGTCAGGTGTCCCCGCCGGTTGGTACGCCGACCCGTCGGGCCGCTTCGAACTCCGCTACTGGGATGGCAACGCCTGGACCGAGCACGTCAGCCGCGCCGGACAGCAGTACACCGACCCGCCCGTCGCCTGACCCCCTCAGACGGGCCAGCTTGCCCGGAGGCTGCGTTGCCTGAGCTCCTCGTTGACGGAAGTCAATGTCGTCGCCAGGCGCCTTGCCTCCGGACAACCGTGATCCCGTCTGATCGAAGAACTGAGGAGAGCAGCAACTGCGCACAGCGGTTGCTGCTCTTCCATTTTTCGCTCCGCACCCGACGGGTCGTCTGTCGCACCGACGTGGAGTGCTGACGCTCGACCATTCGTTGGGCTGAGGGTGCGGACCGGGCGGGAAGGGCAAGGCGCGCAGTGAGGACGTCGCCCCTGGGCAACGACGAACCTGCGCAACGCAGCCATCGCCGTCCAGGCCGTATCCTCAGCGGGGTGAAGGTGACGGGGGTGGGCCATGCGGGGATGCTGATCGAGACGTCGGGCGGGTCGATCCTGTGCGACCCCTGGTTCGAGCCCGCCTTCTTCGGTTCGTGGTTCCCGTTCCCGCGCAACGACCAGCTCTCGCCCGACCTCGTGCACCGCATCGAGACCGCCGACTTCCTCTATGTCTCGCACCTCCACGGCGACCATCACGACGAGGCCTGGCTGAGTGAGCATCTCCGTCGTGACATCCCGATTCTCCTGCCGGGCTACCCGACCCGCGAGCAGCAGCGCACGCTCAAGGCGCTCGGATTCACCGAGTTCATCCGCACGAACGACACCGTCGAGACCGAGATCGCGCCCGGTCTGAAGGTCGCCGTCCACATCGAGTCGTCGATCACCGACGGGCCGGGCGGCGACTCCGCACTCGTCGTCATGGCTGACGAGGCGATCGTCGTCAATCAGAACGACTGTCGAACGACCGACCTCGGTCAGCTGCGTTCTCACGGCCCGGTCGACCTGCACTGGCTGCAGTACTCGGGTGCCATCTGGTACCCGATGGTCTACGAGATGGACGAGGCCGCCAAGAAGGTCGCGTGCGACGCGAAGGTGACGGCACAGTTCGCTCGGGCGATGCGCTACGTCGAGAAGATCGACGCTGCGGCGATCGTGCCGAGTGCGGGGCCGCCGTGCTTCCTCGACCCCGACCTGTTCGGCCTCAACATGATCGACGGCACCGAGTCGTCGATCTTCCCCGACCAGTCGGTGTTCCTGTCGATGCTCACCGATGCCGGGCACCGCGGCGTGCTCAACATCCCCGGCTCGACCATCACGATCGACACCGGCGTGCCGTTCGACGACGCCGGCCGGGTGACCGTCGAGCATCCGCTGCCCGATGCCGAGGTCGAGGCGATCTTCACCGACAAGCGCGAGTACCTCGAGTCGTACCAGGCCGACAAGATCGGATGGATCGACGAGATGAAGGCTGCCTGGAACCCGCCGTCGACCGACCTGCTCGCGTCGCTGAAGTCGTGGTGGGAACCGCTGCTGGAGATGGCGCCGACGGTGTGCGCCCAGGTCGGCTCCAACGTCGTACTGCGAGCAATGGCACCCGACGACGGTTCCGTCGAGCGCCTCGACGTCGTGATCGACTTCCCGAACGCAGAGGTGCGCGAGCACGCCGGCGAACCGTTCGACTTCCGTTTCGACATCGATCGCCGACTCGTCGAGACCGTCACAGCACAGCGAGCCGTCGACTGGTCGAACTCGCTGCTGCTGTCGTGCCGGTTCACGGCGTGGCGGTCGGGCGAGTTCAACGAGCACGTCTACAACTTCTTGAAGTCGCTGTCGCGCGAACGGATGAAGCGCGCCGAGGCCGAGGCGGCGCGCAAGGTCGCCCCGTTCGACCCCGATGCGGCCGAGGCCGAGCCCGACATCCAGATCGGCGACTACGTGGTCCAGCGCCGTTGCCCGCACCGCGACGCCGACCTCGAAGCGTTCGGCGAGGTCGACGGCGACGAGTTCGTGTGCACGCTCCACGGGTGGCGTTTCGACTGCGACACCGGTGCGTGCATCACGTCGCCCAACGAGTCCCCCCTTCGCATCCGGCGAGCCTGACACCTACTGATCGGGACGACCCGATCGATCGACCCTCGGGCCGGCTCAGGAGCGGCGGCGGCCCACAGCAGCGAGCACGACGGCGGCTGCGGGCACGATCGCCGACACCCACATCGCCGGTCGGTAGCTGTCGGTGACCGAGCGGGACAGCGCGAAGAACGCCGGTCCGATGGCGCTGCCGATGACCATCAGGCTCATCTGCAGACCAGCGACCTCGCCCAGGAACCGGCGACCGAAGATTCGTGGGATCGCTGCGGAGGTGAGTGACGAAAAGCAACCCGATGCCACTCCCCACCCGACGATCGCGATGACGAGCAGCGCGGTCACGTCGAGGTACCCGACGGCGAGATACATCGCGACTTGGCTCGCACCCATCGCCATCGCGATCACCATCGGCGACGTGACGTCGATGAGCCAGCCCGTCAGCAACGTGACCGGAACACTGACGAATGCGATCGGCACGAAGATCCGCACGATGTCGGCTTCGGCGAGGCCCTGTTCGGCGCCGATGTCGATGATGTGGAACGTCAGCGCCGTACTCGTCGTCGACATCGCCATGACCGGCAGCGTCACCGCCCAGAACCGCAGGTCGCGGATCGCCATCGATCGGGTCGCATCGGCATCGGTGCCGATCACGATCGGGCCGCCGCTCGTCGTGGCCCCCGACTCGACGTCGGTGACGGGGCGGACACCACCGTCGATGACCATGCCGGCCGCCTCGGGGCTGACGCGGTAGAGCGTGATGATGAGCGTCGCCATGACCGCCACCAGACCGACGGCGACGATCCGCCAGGCGGTCCGGAATCCGTCGATGTCGATCAGCATCAGCAGCAACGCCGGAGCGGCCGCGAAGGCGAAGCTGCCCGCCGCCTGTGAGATCGACGACACCAACCCGCGTCGACGATCGAACCACTGCGCCACCATCGTGCGCGACGACAGCGTGAGCAGCCCCTGCCCGCTGAATCGAAGGCAGCCGAAACCGATGCTCATCACCACGAGACCCACCGGAGTGCTCATCGCCCCGACGAAGCTCAGGCCGGTGACCGTGGCGGCGAGCCCGATCGACGCCGCGAAGGCGACCACGCGCGATCCGTATCGATCGATCGCCCTGCCGCCGTACCCGAGCAGCAATCCGCTCGATCCGGTGCCGATGAGGTACGCGATCGCCAACTGCAGACGGGTGAGGCCGGTGGCACCGGTGAGGTCGTCGGTGAAGACGCTCACGCCCGCCGTCTGGCCCGGCACCGAGGCCACGATGCCGATCGTTCCGGCGACGAGGACCACCCAGCCGTAGTAGAAGGGAACTCGTTGCGGGTCGAACGGTCGTCGACCCGCCGAGGTTCCGTGGTGCTCTCTCTCGGGTGCGGTCAGCACGTCGTCGCGTCCCGTCCGCCCATCGGCGGCACGCTACCGACGAGAGGCCGCGCCGCCCCAGAGCCCGATCTCGGGAGGTCGCACCTCTCATCGGGCAGCGCGCGCTCACATGTTCGACGCCCGATGCAGGTCGAGCTGGCTGGTCCGTGCGGCACGGGACGGCGGGAACCGGGTACATTTCGTTCATGGCGGGGGTTCTGGATCTCGGCATCGATCTCGATGTGTGGCCCTGGGTGTGGCTCGGCGTCGCCATCGTCTTCACGATCGTCGAGCTCACCGCACTCGCCGGCACCTTCGTCCTCCTGCCCTTCGCGGTCTCGGCCTTCGCTGCGTCGTTGGCCGGCTTCTACGACGTGTCGGTCGAGATCCAGTGGGCGATCTTCGTGATCGGTGGTGCCGCGCTCTGGTTCGTCTTCTGGAAGAACGTCAAACGATTCGTCGACGAGAACGCGATGCCCGAAGGGGTCGGCGCCGACCGCCTCGTCGGGATGACCGCCACCGTCGTCAACGACATCGACCCCGACGACTCCGATCGCCGCGGTCGCGTCAAGGTCGTCGGCGAGGACTGGGGTGCACTCACCGAAGGGCCCTACCGCCTGCCGTCGGGGTCGAAGGTCAAGATCATTGCGATGAACGGCACGCGCGTGATGGTCGAGGCGATCACGCTCGAAACCCCGACGCAGCCGCCCACCTCACCTCCCTCGTCGACGGCACCCACACCGCCGCCACACGACCCGTCAACCACCTCACCCACTTCGGAGAACCCATGACTCCAGTTGCCATCGTCGTCGGTGTCATCGCACTGATCGCCATCGCCGTCCTCGTCGCCGCCGTCAAGATCGTGCGCCCGTACCAGCGCGGGCTCGTCGAGCGCCTCGGCAAGTACAAGGCCACCGAGGAACCCGGCCTGCGCCTCATCATCCCGTTCATCGAGACGATGCAACTGATCGACATGCGTGAGCAGGTCGTCGACGTGCCGCCACAGGAGGTGATCACCGCCGACAACGTGGTCGTGTCGGTCGACGCCGTCGTGTACTACGAGGCGACCGACCCGCAGCGACTCGTCTACAACGTCGCCGACTTCTTCACCGCCATCACCAAACTCGCCCAGACCAACCTGCGCAACCTGATCGGCGACATGGAACTCGACAAGGCGCTCACGTCGCGCGACACGATCAACACACAGCTCCGTGAGGTGCTCGACGACGCGACCGACAAGTGGGGCGTACGCGTCGTGCGAGTGGAGATCCAGCGCATCGACCCGCCGCCGGACATCGTGTCGGCGATGCACGCACAGATGCGTGCCGAGCGCGATCGTCGTGCGACGGTCACCGAGGCGAAGGGCTACCAGGAAGCAGCGATCGCCCGCGCCGACGGTGAACAGCAGGCCGCCGTGCTCTCCGCGCAGGGTCGCAAAGAGGCCGCCGTGCTCGACGCCCAAGGCGACTCCGAGGCGATCCAGCTGCGCGCCGTCGCCAACAAGATGCGTCTCCAGCTCCTCGGCGAAGGTGAGGGCGCGGCCGCCAAGGCACGCCTCACGGGCATCAAGGAGGCCGAGACGAACCAGCACGTGCTGACCGTCGAGTACCTGACCGCGCTCGAGCGGATCGGCGACGGCCGTGCCACCAAGCTCGTGATCCCGGCCGAGTTCTCGGGTCTGCTCGGAACCGTGGCGGCGATCACCGAAGCCATCCGGCCCGAAGACCCCGACGACGAGGTCCGCCCGAAGGATCGGCTTCCCGTCCCGGCCGACGACGAACGGGTCGAACTCCCCGAACCCGACCGCGACGACCACCGGAGCCGCTGACCGATGCGTAAGGTCGACGCTCCCGGCGCGGGGTGGTATCCCGACCCCCAGCATCGAGCGCGCCTGCGCTGGTGGGACGGGCTCGACTGGACCGACATCAAGCGCTCGCCGCCGAGCAGCGCCGAACTCGAAGCCAGCGAAGAGCTGGCGCGGTTCATGAAGCAGAACGAACTGGTCGCATCGGCTCCTCCGCCCGGCGCTCGCCCTCCCGGCGGCTGGAACCGGCAGGATGCCGAAGAGTTGATCTCCGAGGTCCGTTCCGCAGCGCGCCAAGAGGTCGAGCGGGCGGCACAGCAGTTCAGCGACCGAGCGACCACGGCCGTGCGCGGAATCTCACCGCTCATCTCGGAGTACACGAGCCAGGTCACGAAGTGGATCCGCCGGGCGATCATCATCGCCATCATCCTGCTGGTGGCGTACTTCGTGTTCCAGGTGATCGCGCAGGCCAGTTTCTTCGAGTGGCTGGGCGACCGCATCGACAACCTCACCGACGAATCCAGCCGCGCGCCGTAACGTCCAGGGCCTGACGTTCAGGGCCTGACGTCCAGGGCCTGACGTTCAGGGTCTGACCCGGACCGTTACCGGTGGCTCAGGCGGTAGGTGAAGTCGTGGGTGCCGACGGGGATCTCGTACTGCGGGAGCACGTCGGGTCCGCAACTGGCGGTGCCGATCCCCCGGTGCGCGACATCGACCTTCACGACGAGTGAACGTCGGGGTGCCAGGTCGGTCTCGTGCGCAGCGGCGAGCAGATCGACATTGGTGAAGCGCGTCGCCGAGATGTGCAACGCGATCGGCGCGATGACGTCGAGCCGAACGGTCTCACCGGTGTCGCTGCGCACGAACTCGAACCACCGGCAGTCGGTACGCAGGCCGAACTCCTGGGGCACGAGATACGGCGGCGTGTCGACCGCCGACTCCCACACGCCGAGCATCGAACCTCGCTTCCGATCGGGGTAGTTCTCGCCGGGGCCGCGTCCGAACCAGCGCAGTCGGTCGAACGATGCGGGCAACTCGAAGTCGACGCCGACCCGACCCAGGTCGGCCAGCTGGTCGGGGATGATCACCCGGTGCCGATGGACGACACCTGAGGTGTCGTCGCCGTCAACGGTGTGCGTGTGCTCCACGTGGCGATCGGCGTCGCCGGTATCGAGGCCGGCCTCGAGCCACCGCCAGTAGCTGCGGCCGCCGATCGAGAGCTGTGCGGTCAACTCCGGCATCAGCTTGTAGCCGTCGTTGTCGGTCGGCGCACGGAACAGCGAGAGCGTCGGCTCGATCGTGGTGAGGTTCACCGAGCGGCGTTTCTCCAGCAGTGCGTCAGTCGGCGCCACGTCCGGGAGGACCCGGCGCGCCTTGCGCGGAGCACGCAGTTCGATCTGGTCCCAGGCGACCACATGGCCGACCGGAGCCCACGCAGTGGCCGCGCCCTGCGACCAGTAGATCGAAAGGTGCGCGTCGGCGTCGGCGGGCGTCGCGCAGGGAAGAGCAATCGTCTCCGACGTGTGCGGGGCGACGTCGATCGAGAGCGTCCCCTCCTCGATCACCTCTCCCCCGACGATCAGTTGCCACTGCGCGTCGAGGCCGTCGAGGCCGGTGAAGCTCTGGCGATTGGTCACCTTCAGCTTGGCTCGACCGACGGCTTCGACCGCGGCCGGTCGGTAGCACCACGCGAGTTCGGCGGCGCCCGGATGCGGAACGAGGTCGGCCGACATGATGCCGTCGGCGACGAAGTTGCCGTCGTGGATGGTCTCGCCGAACTGGCCTCCGTAGGCGAAGCCGCGCTTGCCGTTCGAGAGCTTGGCGAGGAGCCCATGGTCCTTCCATTCCCAGATGAATCCGCCCTGCAGACCGGGCGTCGAGAAGATCGCATCCCAGTAGTCGGCGAGCGAACCGTTGGAGTTGCCCATCGCATGGCTGTACTCGCACATGATGAGCGGGCGGTCGCCGAGCGGGTTCTGGCCGTACGCAACGATGTCGGCGATCGGGGGGTACATCGGACACACGACGTCGCTCGACTCGCGCCCACCGTCGACCCAACCGTCGTGGAAGACGGCGCCTTCGTAGTGCAGCGGTCGAGTCGGATCGGCACGGCGCACCCAGCCGGCAGCAGCGGTGTGGTTCACCCCGTGACCGGCCTCGTTGCCGAGCGACCACATCACGATCGACGGATGATTTCGGTCGCGCTCGACCATCCGAGACACACGCTCGACCCACGTCGATCGGTACGAGGGGTCGTTGCAGAGGCTCGTGTTGTAGCCGTGCGATTCGAGGTTGGCCTCGTCGATCACGTACATCCCGAGTTCGTCGCAGAGGTCGAGCAGGCGAGGGTCGTTGGGGTAGTGCGCGGTTCGCACGGCGGTGATGTTGTGGCGGCGCATCGCGAGCAGGTCGTCGCGCATGTCGTCGACGGTGACTGCCTTGCCGCGGGTGGGGTGGTGGTCGTGGCGGTTGACACCGAAGAACCAGATCGGCTGGCCGTTGACGAAGAACTGCCGCTCGCGGATCTCGATCGTGCGGAAACCGACGAGCTGGGTGTGGACCTCGGCGACCTTGCCGTCGGGGCCGATCAGTTCGACCAGCACGCGGTAGCGATGTGGACGCTCGGCCGACCAGGGTTCGACCGAGTCGATGTCGAACGTGGCGTCGACCTCGAACCCCGTGAACACGTACGGCTTCGCGAACTCGTGCGGCACAGCGGCCTTCGTCGGTGGCGCGACGCGACGGTGGTTCAGGGTCTCGACGATGGTCCGCACCGTGCATCCGGCGTCGGGCGGCTGCGTTCCGCCGACCGTGGTGCGCACGTGCAGTCGCCCCGCTCCCGAGATGTGGTTGAAACCGGCATCGCACACGACCGAGGTGACGCGTGTGGGAGCGCGGGCCTCCAGGAAACAGTCGCGGTGCAGGCCGCCCATCCACCACTGGTCCTGGTCTTCGGCGTAGCTGTGGGCGCTCCACTTGACCACGGCGACGGCGATCTCGTTCTTCCCGGTCGTCACGAAGTCGGTGATGTCGTACTCACTCGCAAGGCGACTGTCGGTGCCGTACCCGACGAAGTCAGCGTTGACGTAGACGGCATGGACGCTCTCGGCGCCACCGAGATGAAGGATCACTCGACGGCCGCTCCACTTCTTCGGGACGGTGACGGTGCGCCGATAGACGCCGGTCGGATTGCGGTCGGGAAGGTTCGGCGGCGGGCCGGCGAACGGCATCTTCACATTCGTGTAGATCGGGAGGTCGGGTGCGCCGTGCTGATCGACGGCGCCCTGCATCGTCCAGTTGCCCGGGACGGCGACCTTGGCCCAACCGTTGGCGGCCGTCACGTCGGACGCTGGTGCGGTCACCGATTCGTCCGCGACGTTGTCGGGGTGATCGTAGAGCCGGAGCATCCACGAACCGTTCAGGCTCGAGCGCCACGCAGCGGCCGAGGTGTCGAGCGGGTCGGCGCGTCGGGCGTCAGCGATCGACGAGTGAGCGGCGATCGGTGGGCCCAACGCCAGGCGCCCCATGCTGGTGACGGCCGGGTCGGTCCAGGGCGCGACGGGCCCGATGACAGGAAGCATCTCGACATCGTGGCAGGCTCAACGCACCGATCGCATTATTCGCGGCTGCGCTCACCGACCTCCAGGCAACACACCCGGGCCGAACATGTGAGCGGGCGCTGCGCCCATCGAGGCGCGACCTCCCCAGATCGAGGCGCACGCAGCGGGGTCTGACACCCGGTGGTCGGGTCAGGCGCCGTCGTGGACCCAGACCGGCGATTCGAGCGGCATGACGCCCGACTCCCAGATCCAGTCCATCGCGGGAACGCTCACCCGGACGCATCCGTGCGACGCGGGGTAGTTCGGGATGCTGCTCGAGCCGTGGACGGCCACGCCACCGACGAAGTACTTCGGACGATAGATCCGGCCGAGGTCGCCTTCCCACCAGCCTTCGGGGCGTTCGCGGTTGACTGCGTGGAGCCCGCTCGGCGTGAGCGACACACCCGAGATGATCTCGCCGGGCGTGTTCTGATCGGCCTCGGTGTACTCCAGGCCGTTGCCGGTCGAGGCGTTGAGGATCCATTCGGTCGTGCCGTCGATCACGAAGAAGAGCAGTTGCTTGCCCTTGTCGACTTCGACGAGAGTGCCCGAATTGGCACGGGCACGCGGCCGCACGGTCTCGGTCGTCATCGCGTTGGCGGTCTGCTCGTCGATGCTGCCGCTCGGGTTGTCGAAGCCCATGTACTTCTGGAACGCCATGACGGCCTGACGCGTCGTGAGGCCGTAGTCGCCGTCGGGTGAACTGACCCAGAAGCCGAGTTCGATGAGGCGGGTCTGCGCACGCAGCGCTTCGTCGCCGCTCGACGTGCCGATTGCCGCGAGGGGCTCGGCCATCGGGGCGACCGCTCGCACGACAGGCGGGACCGTCGTGGTCGTGGTGGTCGTCGCCGCCGCCGTGGTGGTCGGCGCGATCGTGGTCGTCGTGGTGGTCTCGATCGGTGCGGTCGTGGTCGGCGCGACCGTGGTCACGACCGTCTCAGGAGCAGCCGATGCGCCCTCTCCGCCGCCGCCGCCGGCGTCGCCGCCCGACATGGCCGATGAACAGCCGACGAGTGCAGCGAGGCCGAAAACGACCCCGCATCCGATCATCGCTGTACGCCGTTCTTCCATCGCCACGACCTCCGAGACTACCGTCCGCGTCCGGACGAATTCGGTCATTCCATTGCGATCACGCTGCTTTTCGCGGCGCCAGCATGATCGTGTCACTGGGATCGCCAGCACCTGGCTCCGAGTACACGACGTCGACACGGGGGATCGAGGCGAGATCGAAGCCGGAAATCATCCCGTTGAGCAGGCGCGACGCGCCTCCCGGTGCATCGACTTCACCCTGCACGCGCGCGACGCTGTGCGCGCGGTCGGTGTCGAGACCCATCGACCCGATGAGCAGGTCGAGGACGTCGGCGGCCGACACCGACCGCTCCTGCAGCTCGCGGAGGGTCACGCTGCCGTGGCGTTTCGACAGTCGTTCGCCGTCGTCACCGAACACGAGCGGGACGTGCCCGTATTCCGGTGTCGGCAGGTCGAGGAGGCGCTGCAGATGGATCTGGCGCGGCGTCGAGTCGAGGAGATCGTCACCGCGCACCACCTGGGTGACCCCTTGGAGCGCGTCGTCGATCACCACGGCCAGGTTGTACGCGGGCACGCCGTCGTTGCGTCGGAGTACGACGTCGTCGACGCCACCGCTGGACCGCCCGGCCACCGCGTCGTCGAACTCGATGATCGGCGGGATCGTCCGCTCACTCGAGTGGTCGCCGACGGATTCGGCGGCGCGCAGCCGGAGCGCAGGAGGGCGACCGGCCGCTTCGAACTCGGCGCGACGCGCCGCGGTCAACGACCGGCACGTGCCGGGATACGAACCAGGCGGTAGGTGCGGTGCACTCGGCGCTCCCTCGATCTCTGCGCGCACCTCCCGACGCGAACAGAAGCACTCGTAGACGAGATCGCGAGAGCGGAGCGTGGCGAGTGCGTCTTCGTAGAGGTCGAAACGTTCGCTCTGGCGTACGACCTCCCCGTCGTGGTCGAGCCCGAGTGCGGCGAGATCGGCGAGCTGGGACGCCTCGTGCTCGGGCGCAGCCTGGACCCGGTCGAGGTCTTCCATCCGGATGATGAAGCCGCGGCCGGTCGATCGGGCGGCCAGCCAGGCGAGGACCGCGGTACGCAGGTTGCCGAGGTGCAACGTTCCCGTCGGAGATGGCGCGAATCGGCCGGACATGTCTCCATTCTCCCGTGGCCGAGCCGCAACGGCACCGACGCTCGGCGCTGACGACCCGATGGGGTCGTCCGCCCCGTACGATCGCCCCATGCATTGCCATGTGTGCAATGTCGCGGTCGGCGACGGACAGAAGTTCTGCAACTCCTGTGGTCAGTCGCTGGCCGGGGTCACCGACCCGACCGAACCGATGCCCGCCATCGACGACGTCACGATCGCCACGTTCGACGCCGACAGCAGCGCCGACGCAACCGACGGGTCGCGCAGCGAACTCGGTGTGCTCGGTGGCCTCCCTCCTCGAAGCGCCTCCGACGAGACCGCCATCGACGGACGCACCGAAGCGGACGACATCGGGCACCGGCCGACGCAACCCGTCGACCTCACCGGCCAGCCGCCGACCGAATTGATCGATCTGGTCGACGACTCGGCAGGTCCGGTCGTCGCGATGGAGGAATTCGAATCGACCCCGATCGTCGTCGTCGACCCGGTCGAACCCGACGCCGCATCGCCCGCCACTGCCGCTCCCTACGACACCGGACTGCACGACCTCGCCACCGCCGACCCGGTTGTGCACGAGTCGACCACCGCCATGCCGGTCACCGCATCGGCTGGCGACGGCGCGATCGACACGGCGATCCCGCCGGTGTTCGACGGCGCATCCGACGTGGCGCCGGCGCCGGTCGAAACCGAAGGGTTCCGATTGCGCGCCGCACTCGTGTTCTCCCTCCTCGCCGTCATCACCGTGCTGATGACCAGCGTCGCCGACATCATCGACATCCGCACGAGCCGGCCGGTCGACGGGATCGCTGTCGGGCTCCGCCAGATCGACACGTTCGGAACGAACCTCACCGTCGCCGGTTTCATCGGAGCGGCGCTGATGTTCGTCGGTGGGTTGCTCAGTTGCTTCGGCTTGCGGTGGGGCGCCGGGCTCGCGGGAGGTGCCGGGCTGTCGCTCGTCGGATGGTCGGCGATCGTGTTGGGTCTGGCCGAGATCCCGATCCACGACGCCCAGTCGGTCACTCGCGATGCCGGAAGCGAGATCGAGGAGTTCACGTTGTCGGTCACTCGAGACCTCGGATGGTTCCTGGTCGTGGCGGTCGCCGCCTTGGGGCTGGTCGTCTTCGTGTCGTCGTCGCGGATGGCGGGTGTCGGCGGTCGGCGAGGGCTGAACCCGTGGATCGCAGCGCTCGGCGCACTCGCCGTCGTGATCGCTGCGGTGGGGCCACTCGTCCCGCTCGCCGGCCAAGACCTCGGTGTCAACCTGGCGGTGTCCGGATTCCCCCGCGCCTTCTTCGCAGGACGGATCGTGCAGGTCGCGCTGCTCGCAGTGACCGGCGTGATCGGGTTCCTGTCGGTGCGGAACTACGGCCTGGGTTTCGCCGCGGGAGGTGTCGGCCTGTCGATCTGGTTGTGGGTGACGGCGCTGATCGACTTCGGCGCTCGCCCGGTCAGCGTGGCAGTCGGCAACATCGGCAGTGACGACACGACGCCGCATGCGGTCACCACGGTCGGATTCGTCAGCGCGATCGCACTGCTGCTCGTCGCCGTCACCCTGTCGTTCGCCACGCGCCGACGCGCCTGACCACGATCTGGCGACGAGAACGCCAAAATCTGCCTGCTGGTTCGTCGCCGGCTGACGCGGACGTGCAATCCTGTCGGACAACACGACAAGGGGAACCGCATGAACCACTCCATCCGCCAGGGGAGTTCGCTCCGCACACGAGGTGGCCGCGTCGCTCGGATCGGCCTCACGGCCGGCTTCGTGCTCGCTGCCGCCGCCACCGCCGGCACCGTCGCCGCCGAGACGCCATCGCTGAGCTCGGCAACTCTGGGACCGTCGCAGACCGGCGACTCCGACGGCACCGGCTCGATCGACCTGACTTTCGATGCCACCGGCGACCGCATCTGCAGCACGCTGACCGTCGCCGACATCGAGGCGCCCACCATGGCGCACATTCATCGTGGCGTGGCCGGCTCGACCGGGCCCGTGGTCGTCCCGCTGTCGATCAACCTCGGCACCACCGAGTGCGTGACCGCCGACGACGCACTCCTCGACGAGATCCTCGGGGCGCCTGCCGACTTCTACGTGAATGTCCACAATGACGAGTTCCCGGCCGGCGCCGTACGCGGTCAGGTCAGCGGGTTCGTTGCCTCGGAGGTCAACGTCGGCTCGAGCTTCGACCTGTTGCCGACCGGTGACGTCGACGGGTCGGGCACCACCTCGCTCCTCTTCGGGCCCGGCGAGATCTGCTTTGCAGTCACTGCCACGACCGACGAAGAGATCACGGTCGGACACATCCACGAGGGCGTCGCCAACATGAACGGCCCGATCGTCGTCGAATTCGATCTGCCGACCAACGGTCTGGACGACTGCGTGCCCGTCGACCAGGCGATCATCGATTCGATCCTGGCCGACCCCGCCGGCTTCTACGTCAACATCCACACGACCGAATCACCCGGCGGCGCGATCCGCAATCAGATCGCGGACACCGACGAGGTGCAGGATTCGACGACCCCGCTCGACGGGCTCGGCTTCGGCGACCCCGACGGCTCGGGCGATGTCACCTTCTCGTTCTACGAGAACGGCGACGTCTGCTTCACGCTCACGACCGCCGACATCGACGACGCCACGATGGGCCACATCCATGCCGGCGCCGACGGCGTCCAGGGACCGGTGCTCGTGGACCTCGAATTCACCGGCACGTCCGACACCGATTGTGTCTCGGGAACCGAGGCGAACGTCGCAGCGATCGTGGCCGCGCCTGGCGACCACTACATCAACGTCCACAACGATGCGTTCCCGCTCGGGGCGATCCGCGGTCAGCTGAACGAGATCACCGACGGTGCCGAGACGTTCGAGTTCAACGACATCGTCCTCGTCGCCACCGGCGACCCGGACGGCTCGGGAACTGCCTCGCTGGACATCGATGCGGACACCGGACGTGTGTGCTTCGTGATCACGACGGCGGACATCGGTGACGTGACCGTCGCGCACATCCACTCAGGTGGAGCCGACGAGACCGGCGATGTCGTGGTCGACTTCAACCCGGCGGCCAACGGCCTCGAAGGGTGTGTCGTCGCAGAGCCGTCGGTTGCGGCGGAGATCGTTGCGAACCCGGCCGACTTCTACATCAACATCCACACCGAGGAGGCTTCGGGTGGAGCGATCCGTGCGCAGGTGAACGGCGATGCGCCCGACGTCGATGATTCGGACGGCGACACGACGACCACCACGGTGGCGCCGACCACCGCTGCACCCACGACTGCGGCCACGCCGACGACCGACCTGCCGGCGACCGGCAACAGCTCGGCCTCGCTGGCCTGGATGGCGCTCGCCTTGATCGCCGGTGGAGCGCTCATCGTGGCGTCGACCCGACGCCGCGGCCCGATCAGCTGACGGTGTCGCTGACACGCTGACCCCGGTCGGCGAACTGCACGAACGCAACGACCTCCGAGTAGCGCAACTCGGAGGTCGTTGCGCGTCCGGAGCCGAAAACGAACAAGACCCCGGCCCGCTGCCGAGGTCTCGTCATCGTGCGCGAGGGGGGACTTGAACTCTGATTCTCGGGGTTATCCACAGTCCGCACAGTGTCAGGAAATGCTGGCTGAGCTGGGGTTTCGCGAATCGGTGTGTCAGACCGTCCCAGCCGCTTCTAGCGGATTTCTAACCGTCCGTTAGAAGTTTCGTTAGAAGAACTGACCTGTGGACGGCCTACCAGCCCGTCCCGGGATCGAAGATCTAGCCTCCCACGCCTAGATCACTTTGACGAACTCGATGAGTTCTCTCCCCAGGTCTGTAGCAAAAGGTGCCAACGCATCTGAGCCCGATGTTGTCCCAGGCAGAGAAGCGGCGTCGATCAAACTGCGGGCTGCCAGATCCGCCACCACCACATCGACCACCTCCGAAGCGAGATCAAGGTTGGCTTCGTCAATGAGCGCACGACCGGAGGCGACATCGCTATCACTCCAGTCAGGGTGCCAGGCCATCGGTGCTACCGCATACGCCAACAGCGAGAAGTGCTCCGGGGCAAGCTCGTCAACGAAGCCAAGAAATCGAAGCGCCAAGAAATCGTCCGATTTCGGCGTGGTAGCGATGTTGAGTAGCACTGCCTGAAGCATCTCCAACTTGGCTTCGAGGTGCGTGCCGTAGGCGATCTTGGTCGATTCGATCACGGCGCTGACGAACAAGTCGTTTTCCGCAATCCGCTCAAGATCAAGCTCTCCCAACTGTTGCTCGATGCCAGCCACAACGGTGGCAAGGCGATCGAGCCACTCGTCGTGACGCTTCTGCAAGTGCGGCTGTATGACCTTGCTCGCAAGCAGTTGCACCGGCCCGCCAACAATGGGCACGGCAGCAATTCCGACATCGACCGCTAACCGCACCCGATCTCGGGCTCCGGCCTGCGGCCGCTGATCGATAGTGTTCATCGTTGCTTGCCTCCAACAAACTGAGCCAGTTCATCAAGGACCTGCGCAACGAACTCGTCAGCCGGATGAAGTGCGTCGTCGTCGCCAGCCATCGCTAGTTCGGTTTCGCGCAGAGCGCGTGTACCTGCAGATCGGGCTAGTGCAGCCGTGGCATCCGTGTTGTCCTGCTCCAGAGTAAAGATCCAGAATGCAATGTCGACAGGTTCCTGGCTTCGCAGCTCCACCACTCCATCCTCCAAGCCGCGAATGACCTCGCTCGGCAACCCAACGATCCGACTCATATCGTCAAGGGTCAGTCCGTTCCGCCGACGAGTTCCTTTCAGAAGGGGCTCTAGAAGACCCTTTCGCTGGCGTCGCTCCGCCATCAACTGATCCACCCCGGCCAGCACTCTGGTTCGAAGCTCGTCCGAGACGTCATGGGTTTCCAGGAGCAGCTCGTCGACGATCTGGGACGCCTCTGCACCAAGTTCCACTCTCGACGGAGATGGCAAAACCTCGTCAACGATGTTCGATTCGTCGTGACCGTCGCTCTCGACATCTTCGCGAATCTGTGCGAGCAGCGCCTCGGTCAACTCCGACGGCTCCGAGGTGTTCGTGTACTCATTGCTCATTCTTTTCTCCTGCAAGGTGTTGGAAGTTGGGGTCGGTTGCAAGTTCAGCCTTGAGCCGCTTCAACGCCCGGTGATACCGAACCCGGCACGCACCGGTCGTTACGTCCCCGATCCGTTTCGCGCATTCTTCGAAGGTCAGCTTCTCAAAGTGGTGCAACTGGATCAGGACCTGGTCAGCGATGGACAATTTGAGGAGAGGCCACACCAATTCATCTGCCACACGCTCATCTTGTGAGTCGCCGACGGGCGCTTCGAGCCACAGCGGGAGGCTGTCGATCAGAACCTCAGCGCTGCCGCCATCGGTCTGACGGCGGATGTCGGCTAGGGCGAAACGAAGCGTGCCGCGAACCCACGTCGGGAAAGATGCACGATCGGGGTCGAACCGTTCGAGGTTTCGGACTGACCGAAGTACTGCGACCTCTACGGCTTGCTCCCGCTGACCGACAGGAAGATCATCTGCGATGGCATCGGCGTAGTCCAACAACGTCGGCATGAGCTGCGTGACAAGCGCCAGACCCGCCCAACCCTCACCTGCTCTCGCTGCATTCAGCAGGTCTTCGACATCCATGGCGTCCTCACTCCTTCTATACGTACTTGCGTTACACCGGGCCGTCAGATATCGAGAACATCGGTCTTCGTTTGGACTACGGACGGCTGATGGTCGGCTTCGTTCACATCGAACGACTTGTCCTCGTCTGAGTCTGGAACCGTGCGCCCGACTTCGCCAGGCAGTCGCCAGGCAAGCAGCTTTCGACCGTTCGCATGCCCGGTTGCATCGATCAACACCTCTGCAACGACGGACGGTTCGTTCTCAAACCACCGCCGCTCGTCGACCAATTCCACAACCCAGACCCAGCGCGACATCCAATGCCACTGAAAAATTCCTGCCACCATCTCCGATCGACGCCCGGGTAGACCGTTCTTCAGCTCATTCGAGCGGTGAACCGAGGTGCGATACCCGAGCACATTCTCATCGCTCCGCAGGTCGGCCAGGATCTGCGCACACAGCGGATGTGAACTCTTGGAGAGCATCGACTCAATCATCCTCGCGCCTAGCTTCTCGGCACCCTCCCCCGACATGTAGACCTTGGCGGGCAGCGGGACCACGAGGTGTTTCCAAGGCCGGTATTGATCGAGGTTGAAGTTCTCCACCAGTTCATACCCACCGCATAGATCATCTTGGCGGATGAACTGGATTCGCCGACGACCTTCGTCACGCACCCAGCGGTATCCAACAAGCACAAACGCATGTCGTTCAGCAGCAACGATTACCGGCAGGCCCGAGTCCAGGTATCGACAAGCAATCTGAGGCATGGACTCTTTGGGCGGCAACTGGCCGAGGTCGTATACGACCGGAGGGAGCTCGACCGCGTCGAGCATCTTCGCCAGTTGTCGAACCGTCAGGCCTGCGGAAGGCACCAGACGGCTGTTCTCCAGCGGAGCGAGTCGAGAGATATCCGCAACGACTCGGCGAGGGCTGTCGCTGAACCGAAGATGATGATAATACGCGCACGTCCATGCGGCGACGTGCACACACACGCTCAGCTGCGAGTCCTGACCCATAAACGGAGCACCAAGAACGCTCAAGTCCGACCCGTACAAGTTGACATCGTCGCGGGCTACGCAGGTCACGTTGGGGCGCAGGTTCGATGGTGGTCGTAACAGTGTGCGCCCAACGGGGCTGGTCTCTACAGGTCGCATCACCGAATAGCCCAGATAGGACTCGTCGTCGAAGCTGCTTGGTCTGCCTGCGTCTAGAGCGTCATCTGGAAGAAGCCCTGCGAAAAAGTGAAAACGATGGGCGACGGACGGGTAGCGCGTGTAGGTCGTTGAGTAGAAGCTGGTGTGCTCGCTGCGGTAGTCGGCGTCGATGTAGCGATACTCGACCACAACAGTCCGCGCCCCGGCGTTGTTGGAAAGCAACAGAAGATTTCCCAACAAGCGCGGCTGAAGCCCGGCGTAGGTTCGGTGAAGTTCTGCGACGTCCTCAACGTCGTGGAGATCGAACTGCCGCGCTGGCTCTTCGCGCGACCAACTGTTCAGATCCGACATGGCAAAAGACGATCGCCCGAGGCGACGTGGCTACGGACGAGATCCGAGGTAGCGGGTACCAGAAGCAAGAGCGTCTTGCTGCGCGCGATCAATTGCGCGGAGATCTTCATCAAGCAACTCGGCCTCGTCGGCGGTAAGAGTTGCTACGCGACCCGCTGACCTCGAGTCGGGAAACGTTACGGCTCGACCAGCTTCCCCGCGTTGCTTCGCCAACACACGTCGCTGCTTTGCCATAGGTGAATCCTAACCTCGTCGCTCACAGCGCAAGCACCATGCTGAACTGCTTCAGTGCGGAACATACTCGGTGCATCGTCCTCGCACCAGCGGGACTTGAGCACCAACTACCGCACGGTGCTGAGCGGGTGGCGCAACCAGCACCATCTCGATGAACGACCCAACGCTCGATCGACAGTCAGGGACCGACCCTGATCCGACTGTGACTACAACTCCATTCCGAAGCCTCGGATAGGGGAAGTTTGCTCGGTCCTCAGTTGAAGGTCGAGTGCCGGGTGGACTCGCGCCGCCCAATCGGTCACGGCTTTCGTGAGGTATGCGAGCGATTGCTGCAACGCAGGATCGTTGTCAGTCTTCGCGATCCTGACGGCACTGCTCAGTTCGACGTCGTCGACCACATCGCCAGCTGCCCACTTGCGCCAGGTCATGAGAGCACTGTCGAGCTGGGCGATGTGGTTGCGACGGGACTCGTTTCCGCTCCAGCGATGGAGGGCGCGCAGCGTGCTGATCGACGACTCTCCACTATCGATCGCTTCGTGGGCGGCGTCAATTCTCCGCTGTACCGGAGCGGCGAGCACTCTCGCTTCGTCGAGCCGATCGCGTGCAACCTTGAGCACCTCGTCGGCCTGTTTGGCTTCGCGTCGAGCCGATGGCCGCTTCACTCGGCTGGCTCGCTCGAGTCGTCGGTGAGTTGACCACATGTCCTGCTGAGCATCATCGACGCCCTGGCGCGCCTGGTCGATCGCCGGCTGGAACGGTGCCATCGCTCGCTGTGCTTCGACGAGGTCGCGCTTCGCCTCAGCGATGCTCGCTTGGGCCTCGTCGACCTCCCGCCGTTCACGATCGACTTCGGTGTTCGCGTCGGCGAGTCGCTCAGCGATGTCGGATTGAAGGTCGGCGAACCAAGATGGCATCGAGCAGCGAATCGTGCGCTTCGGCCGGAGCGGCGCAGCTGCTCGTTCCATCTCGGCGAGAAGTCGGCGTTGCCTCGTGGCCGGAACGTCGGATCGATCGCTGGAGAGCACGTACCGGAGGATGTGGAGCGCGTCATCGAGGTCATCACTTTCGGTGACGACAAGGATCTTGTTGTCGTCCCGGCCACGGGTCGCCCCGACGTACAGACCTCGCTGCGTCGTAGACACGGTTGCAAGTTCGATGCCGACATCGACGGTGTCACCCTGATTGCCGTGCTCGGTCGACGCGTAGCCGAGCCGGACGTGCTCGCTTGCGTAGTCGGCCGGCAACATCAGAGTGCCGCTTCCCGCATTCGATGACACGGTGAGAGAGCCGTCGTCGCCGATCGCCTGGACGGTCCACGATTCGCGATTCCGGACCGGCTCACCAATGCTCGTTTCGAGTCGGCGGTCGTTCCGGCGAGTGACGACGATGTCCCCGACGTGCGCCGTCTCATCGGAACCGATCGACGCGGTCCCACCTGCAGACGAGATCTGATCGGTGGCGGTCCGGAGGTACTGGATGACGCCGTTGATCTTGTCAACGTGTTCGTTGGTGGATGCCGTGATCGCGATCGTGCGGCCATCACCCGTCGTGTCGAGCCAAGTCTTGGCGATGCGACGGAGATGATCGTCGAAGGTGCCGGCGGCGACGCGGCCGTGCTCGAGGTAGGTGTCGATGCCGCGTGGATCACCGTGTCGCAGTTGCAGTGATGCGGCGGCTTCCCACGCTTCGTGGAAGCGGTGGATGCTGTCGAGTTCGATCGCTCGCCCGGTGCGACAGAGCTCGTGGAACATGCCGCCGCGGCCGACGGCTTGTAGCTGGTGATGGTCGCCGATGAGGACGAGTCGCCAGTCCTCACGAGTGGCGAGCGTGACGAGTCGATGGAGGTCGGATGTGCCGACCATTCCGCTTTCGTCGACAATCAACGTGGAGCCGGGTGGAAGGTCGTACTCGGCGAGCGGGCATCGGTCGGTGCGCTCCCATTCGTGGAGCAGCTTGGCGAGGGTGTCGGCTTGCAGACCGGTCTCTCGTTTGAGGACGTGGGCGGCCTTCGCCGACGGTGCGACTCCGAAGACCCAGCGGAAGTCGCGATTGAGATCAGCGACGGCAGTCCGCAAGGTCGTCGTCTTGCCGGCACCGGCGGGGCCGACGGCGAGCACGAGTCGGTCGTGCCCGGCGACGGCTCGTGCGACCTCGGCCTGCATCACATCGAGGCCATCGACGTCGACGCTTGTCGCCGGCATCGGCTCGTCCGTCTGCGCCTCGATGGCCCACGAGATGATGAAGTCCTCCTCGGCGAGGATGCGCTCACTCGTGATGTGTCGTGACACCGGTGGCGCGACCAACGATCGCCCGTCGGACAGTCGCCGCGGTCCGTCGCCGACGAGCGGATCGAGTTCGGCGCACTCCGCCATCACCAGATCGCATACTCGCTCCAAGGTGGCCGCCCACCGCTCGCCGTCCTGCGAGGCGACCGGCCGCTTGAGGTCGCACACGGCCTTCATGATGTCGGCGCGATTCCACGCCGAGCCCTTCGACGACATGTGGTTGATGACTGCGCGCGCCGTCAGTGGGTCGACTCGTTGGTCGGGCTCGACGCTGGCGGCGAAGCGGAGCGCTTCGTCGAGAAGGTCGCGGCCCGACGAGCCGAGGGCGCTTGCCTCGCCGACCCACCGTGTCATCAGGTCGGCGACACCGGCACCCGACTTCTTCTGCCGTGTATCGATGACTGCCTCACGGGTCATTTTCGCGACTTCCCACTCGGACGGGTCGCGGCCCTCCACTTCGATGAACTCTTCGAGCTTCGGTTGGAGCGCGTGCTCCATTTGGATCGTGCGCTTCGAGAATGTCCGCAGCACGACCTTCGGGATGCCGGCGATCTCGGCCTGGCCGTTCACGATCGGTTCCCACTCGAAGCCGAAGCTGTGAGCGACTTCGTTGCGGATCACCGACTGGTAGATGCCGCCGAGCATCCGCTGGAACTCCTTCATGTACTTGCCGTCGAGCGCCATCCAACGACCGTCGGCAGTGCGGACCTTGTTCGAGATGACGCAATGGGTGTGGAGGTCGGGGTCGTCGGCGCGCGAAGTGGTCTGTCCGAACTTGGCCATGATGAGCCCGCCCGAGTCGGGGTGGAGTCGGACGCCCTTCCCCGCTCGCACCCGAGTCGTCGATCCGAAGCGTTCGAGGTGAGCGAGCGCGGCGCTGACTGCGATGTCGTGTGCTTCGAGGAACTGCTCGTCTTGCGTGAGCGCCCACAGCACGCTGATCGACTTCGGTGCGGAGAAGGTCGCGTCGAAGCCGGCGACGGCCTTCTCGACATCCTTGCTGTTCTTCATCTCGCGATCGCTGAACTGTCGGCCGAGCTGCGTCCCCGAAACGGGGTCACGGCCTGCGAGGAGGGCGAGCAAGTCCTCGTGCGTGACATCGCCTGCCAGGCCGAACGCGTCAGCCTGCTTGCCGGTCCAGACTCCGGCGACTTCGCCGGGAGCCTGCGTCAGATATTTGGCGTAGTAGTCGGCTGAGGCGCCTGCGTGGCTGGCGTAGATGGTCGTCACACGCAGCATGTCGAGACCCGATCGCGTTTGGGCACTTGTCTGAACAGAAGAAAGGCGGAGGGAACGAAGGACGACATGAAGGGGGACCTCAGCCGGACGGCAGCAGGGAGAGCTGCTGCGAGGGGGACGGAGCTCGGCGCGGAGGACGAGAGGAGGCGGGACGGGCGACAGAGAGAGGAGCGGCGACGGGAGAGGCCGAGGCTTCTGCAGCGAGGCGAAGAATCGACGGGGCGACGGCGAGGCGATACGAGCCGGAGGCGAACTGGCCGGACGTCGAGCGAGACTGCAGCGGCTCGATGAAGCCGGCGTGCCGCAGAGCGGTGAGCGCTCGATGGGCGGTGTTCTTGGCGACGCCGAGATGCTCGGCGAGTTCGCGGACAGTCGTGTCCGCAATGTTGACGTCGCCGCTCGGGCGGGCGTCGGTGACGAGGGCTTCGAGCGCGGCCCACGCGAGTGGGCCGAGCGAGCGCCTCGTCTCATCGGCCATCGGGCCGAGCAGGAGCGAGTGCCGACGCTGATGGCGGTCGGCGGTCATAGCGAGGTGGATCAGGCGGCGGGGGCCGGCGGCTCGCCGAAGCGCTTGATGACTGCCCACAGCGGTACTCGCTTGAGCGAGCCGAAGCGGACGCACGGGATGCCGGACTCGCCCCCGGTGGCTTCCCACTCGGTGGTCAGCTCGTAGGCGTGGGTCCGGCCGATCTGGAGCAGCTTGGCGGCTTGCGGGACGGTGAGGAACGGGGGAAGGTCGTCGAACACGGTATGTCTCCTTGTTGTGGGGAACAACGGAGGACAATCTTCGCGCTATGTGTTAGCGTTGTCAAGCACAACAACACGTAGTGGGAGCATGCGGCATGGTCCGTTCGAGGAAGAAGACAAACGAACCAGCGTCGGCTCGCCCGGCATCGACGGGTCTCGATGTCAACGCGGTCGTCTCCTACAACGTGAAGGCGATTCGCGAGCGGCGAGGCTGGACTCAGCAATCGGTCGCCGAGCGCCTCGGACGGATCACCGGCCATCAGTTGCCGCAGGCGTCGATCTCGGCGATGGAACGTGGATCCGATGGTGACCGACGTCGGCGCTTCGACGCCCACGAGCTGTATCTGCTGTCGGTCGTGTTCAACGTGCCGATCGCCTACTTCTTCATCCCACCGCCCGGCACCGGAGCCGAGAAGCTGGCCGACACAGGGGACGACGTCAGCCAGCTCTACGCAGCTCTGCTCGGCCACGAGGATCAGCTCGCCCCGCTCGACGAACGGCTCGAAGAGATCAAGATCAAGAACCCGGAGGAGAGCGATGCGATTCTCGCCGCAATCTACGGCACCGACGAACCCGTCGGGAACTGGCATCAGAGCTTCCGAACGTGGCGCAAGCGCCGCCTCGACGACTTAGCGAGTCAGTACGGCGACAGGCTCGACGAAGTCGCATTGTTCCTCAAGGAGTTCGCGACGAAGATCGAAGCGAGTGGTCCAGCCGGCTACTTGCAGTCGATGGCGCACCGCAGTGGCGAGGTGCCGCCGAACGATCCCGCCTTCGAGGACGAGGCGACCGAGACAACCGAGACCCAGGAGTAGCCATGCGAGGCACGGTGACGAAGAAGGGCGGCCAGTGGTACGTCATCATCGAGCGACCACCCGACCCGTTGACCGGGAAACGCCGGCCCAAGTGGCACTCCGGCTTCAAGACGAAGAAGGAGGCCGAGCGAGCACGCATCGATCTGCTTTCGAAGCTCGACCGCGGCGAGTACGTCGACCCGTCGAAGCAGACGCTGTCCGAGTACCTCGTCGAGTGGCTGACGGCGATCGAGCACACGGTTCGCCCGTCGACGTTCGACTCCTACAGACGAAACATGCACAACCACGTGATCGCCCACATCGGGTCGACGCCGCTGGCGCGTGTCGATGCCGTCACGTTGAACGGCCTCTACGGAATGCTGCTCACATCGGGCCGACGTCGGCCGTCACAGACCGGTCGTGGCTACTCGCCCGAGATCGTCGATCGAGCGATCGAACTGCGCGCCCTCGAGTTCTCGCTGACGGAGACAGCCGAGATCCTGCAGACCGAATTCGAGGAAGCGGCGACACTCAACAAGAACACGCTCAACTCGCTCCTCCGTCGCCGGGCCGCTGCGCCCGCCGTGACCGGCGAGGAGCCGAGGGGTCTGGATCGACGGACCGTCAACTACATCCACACGATCTTGCATCGTGCGCTCAAGGACGCTGTCCGATGGAATCGGCTCGCTCGCAATCCGGCCGTTGCTGCCGACCCTCCTCGGGGCGCTGCGAAGTCGGATGGCGTTCACACCTGGGATGCCGCCACGCTTCGCTCGTTCCTCGAAGCATCACGTGAGTCGCACGACCGGCTTCACGCGTTGTGGGTGCTGCTCGCCACGACCGGCATGCGACGAGGCGAAGCGCTCGGCGTCAGATGGAGCGACGTTGATCTCGACGCCGGCCGGCTCCGAGTCGTGCAGACGATCACGCAGGTCGGGAGCAAGGTCAGCATTGGCGAACCGAAGACTGCGAAGGGGCGACGATCGATCGCGCTCGACGACGGCACGGTCGCTGTCCTCCGAGCACATCGCAAGCTGATGTTGGAGGAGCGGCTGCTCGTCGGCCCTGACTTCATCGACGGAGGCTTTGTGTTCCACTACCCCGACGGTGCATACCTCCGACCCGACGCCGTCAGCGGTCAGTTCTTGCGTCGCGTGAAGCGCCACGGTCTACCCCGCCTCACGCTCCACGGACTCCGCCACACCTGGGCGACGCTCGCCCTTGAGCAAGCCATCCATCCGCGAGTCGTTCAAAAGAGCGGCTCGGCCACTCGACGATCGCAATCACACTGGGCATCTACAGCCACGTCGCACCAACTCTTCACGATGAGGCAGCAGCTCAAATGGCTTCCTTGATCCTCACCGGCGACGTTTGAACGGCGTTTCAGTGCCGATTCGCTCAGTACCCGAAGTTGGAGAGATTGTGCTGGGCCATCTGTACGTCATGATCACGAAGCGCCAACTGCCACACCTTCGACTTCGACCACCCGATTGATCGCAGAAAGCAAAAGTCGCCAAGGAGGTACAGGCCACTCGACAGAGCGACGGCTGCTTCAGGGTCGAAGGGTGCACGCGTGGGATCCCAGTGCGTCAATAGATTGCGCGTTTCAATTACCGTCTTGATCAAGTGAGCGCGATTGGTGACCAACTGACCGACGGCCTTCCTGCCAATAAAGTCCAGCGTTTGCTCAAGCCGCTTCTTCTGTGACAGCTCGTGCGCGAAGGCCAACCGCTGCTTGGTCCATTTCAGTTCATCACCGTCCAATTGTTTCAGGACCGCCTCACGCATGCGCGCCGATTCCTTATCCTTGCTGGCCGGGAATCGACGTCTATTGAACGCCTCCAGCGCTTGGACCGCTGTCGTGAAGTTGACCTCCGAGTACGTGTGCGGTGCGTACCGCCCTGCAAAGCGCAAGGCAACCGGCGTCGAGTAGGTCCGATGGAATCGGTACCAGGTTCGAATCAGTGCTTCAAACTCGGCCTCAGTGCGATCGATGAACGAATAGGGACGGCGGAATCGCGGCTCTGATGCAGCGCCCTGGAGCGGCGCTCCCCCCGGAAGGAACACGACGGGATTCGCACCCGACGCAACGTTCGTTGTCAGTAACACACCCTCAGTCCGCACCGGATGTCGAGAGAGCAGGCTTACGAGGTCGCGCAGCGGACGCTCGTGCTCGAGCAACTCGTCGAGGGACGAGCTGACCCGAGTTCGCGACGCTGCCGACAACGCTGGATCATTCGAGAGCTGTACAGACTGGCCCCGTTGCGCGCTCTGCGAAGAGACCACGTGTACGAGGCTGATGTTCCATCCGTAGGCATGGGCGGTCATTGGATTGAGCTGCGACCAGGTGTGTTTCACCTTGCCCAATGATCCGTCGGCGGCCTCCTCCTTGTCAGTCGAGATCGCCAGCTGGGAGACAACGTCTCGGAGCCTGTCGAATCGAAACGAGATCGCGCGGAACGAACGTTGACCGGAGGACGACACCAGACACCCGCGCAGCAACCCACCGAAGCCCTGCATCCGGACAAGGGGTTTGCCCAATTGCCGGTACTCACCTCCCATCTCCCAGCAGTCGAAGACAGAGAACTCCTCGCCTCCGGCTATCCCGTTCAGGATCACACCGTCGTCCCATCCCTCGGGCAGATGAGTCTGGAAGGTCAGAGTGCTTACTCCATTGCCGTCTCTCTCAATGGTCCCGTCGAAGACCTCCTCCGGCTTCGAGGGGAGCCACCAGCTACCAGCCAGGCGAAACTCCTCTCGCTCGACAGACGTAGTCACGGCGTATCGTGCGCCTTCTTGCAGTTCTTGAGCTCGTCCCAATGGGCTTCAAGCCCCGCCAGACTGGGAGCTACGCCCAGACTCGCGAGCGGCTGCGAGTGTCCATCGATGAATCGGCACGCATCCTCGAAGATCCTCGTGACAACCTCGATGAGTTCTGGGAGCAAGTCAGCTCGAATACTCGGCAGTACCGTCATTCGAACGTTCGGCTGATACCGCTGGGTGGCGCCCCGAAGCAGTTCCGTCTCGGTGAACACTTCGCACCACGACCGAATCCAGTCGTAGCCAGTGCGGATCAATGCCGCCCGGGCCTCGCCGCTTTCAGCTCGGGCAGCCTCGATCGTCGAGTTGATGTTTGCCTTGATGCTGCTCATCGTGTCCCAGCGCGGTCCGCTAGCCCGGGTCACGAACCCGTTCTCGGGTTCATCGGTGATCTGGAAGTAGGTGCACCGTTTCGACTTTTCGAACCTCGACAACAGGTTCGTGGCGAAGAAGATGTCGTGTGTGAAGACGACGACCTGGGTGTTTTCCGACAGCACCGCGATCCGGTCCGACACCTCCTTGATACGACGATGATCCAGGCTCGAAACCGGATCATCGAACACGACCGGTGCCGTGATCCCCGCTAGGCGCGCCTCCGCGAGAAAATCGGCCAGGGCCAAGACCTTCTGCTCTCCTTCGGAGAGCACTTTCGACGGCTTGTGCTTGCCTGCAAGGGTCTTACGCCGATGGGCTCGGCCCTGGCGGCCAACGAACTCAAGTTTCAAAGCAGGGGCTCGCAGTGCTTCGCATTCTTCCGCGAAGAGTAGGTCGAAGTTCTCGTTGATCAGCTTGTCACTCGCGGACTTTGCCAGCCCAGTGAGCGTGCGACTCAGGTTCGGAATCTTGCCGCCGAGCAATCCCAGCCTGTCGGCTTCCTTCGCACCGTCCACATGCGACTGGATAGTGGGCCACGATTGCGCGAGTTCCTCGCTCGCAACGAGTTCGGTCAGTTCGGCTTGCTTCTCCGCCAGGGCTACCGCCGAATTCTTCGCCTGACTCTCGAGCGAATCGAGCTGGGCGGCCACATCTCTGCAATTACCAGAGATCTCCTCCCGCAAGTCCTCGGCGTTCGCTGAATCCATCAACTCGTGCCCAGCCTGTGTCGCGTCGTGGTCAACCGAACGCTGGTCGTTGATCGCAGCCAGCACGGAAAGCCAGCCGGGGGCGTCATCTCGTGCCTCGTACTCGACAAGAAGCGACGCTGCTTCCCCGAACTCCACATTCGCTACCGAATCGGCAACCGCTTCGATCGTCATCGTCAACGTTGCGATTTCTGACGCAATCTGGTCGGTGAGGTATTCCTTGTACCTCGACAACAGCGCCAGCGCATCGTCACCCAGCGTCTGCCGGCAGTATGGACATTTCTCGGATTCATGTTCGCCTACTTCGGCGAGGTGGCCCTGGTAGACATCGCCGGCCGATACAAACGTTTCCCATGTCGCTTCTGGCTCGGCAGGCAACGCTGCGGCAGCGAAGAGTTCGCTTCGCAAGGTCGCTCGATCGGCGATCCGCGATCTGCGTTCCACGAGGGCATCGTTGTACGCGTCTCGATCGAGGTTCACAAGCATTGACGCGCAGGCGTCCGCCTGCTCGAGCACGCGACTCGATCGTCGCATCAATTTGAGTTCGGCGTCGAGAGATCCTCCTTCGAGCGCCGCTACGGCTCGCCGAAGAACGTCGATGCGGTTCTTCGCGTCCGGTTCGAAGTCCGCTTGCGCCTTCAAGTCGTTCAAATCCGATGATGCGCCAAGCGTCTCAAGGAGCGGAAAGACGGACGACTTCTTGTCGAACCTCGACACGAGCGTCAACCGTGTACTCGTCAACTCCTTCCGCCGAGACTCGATCCGATCCTGGACCTGCCTCAACCCTGCAATGACGTGATTGAACAATGCGAGCGCAGCAGGAACGTAGACGTACTCGAGGTCGTCGTCGACGTGAAAGTTCACCGACGGGCTGTCGAAAACCGACATTCGGGTGAAAGGCGCGACTCCTCGTTCGCCACTCCAAATCATTACATCAGCAGACCCGCCAAGCGTGTAGGCGACCGTTGCAGACTGCGCGACCCGGGTGGTCGCGGCGATGTCACCCAGGATGTCATCGGCCGTACGACTGTCGGCAAGTGCCTTGAAGATGCGCGAGTATCCGGTCTTCCCAGTGCCGTTCTCGCCGAACAGAATCGTGAGTCCCTCGTGGGGATCGATCGTTGGTCCGGTCGCCAGCGCGTTGACGCCTCGCACGTCGGAGATGCTTGTGATCACGAGCGTCTTCTCTGCGTCTTCCTCACGCTCACCGTGTGCAAGTGGCGGGACCGCTGGGTGCGAACGACCGTCGAGAGCCTTTTCTTCACGAAATAGGCCGTACGCGTGGTCGATGTCGTCCTTGGTCGCCGGACGCCCGGTGCTCAACACGATCCCCACGAGAAAGCGAACCCACTCGTCGGACTCGTTCGCCCAGCTGCTGAGAACCTCGCGCGGATCGAAGTGCGGACCACTCGAAGCTTCAATTTCAGTCACGTGGGTCCGCCCTTCGGATATCGAACGCAACTCTACGTCGCACCGGGCCTGCCTGCCGCCGGAGGTTTGCGACTCGTCTCAATCCAACACTGTCCGAGCGGTCGGCCGAACCTTGCGCGCTCAACGTTAGAAGTCCGTTAGAAGTCGACCCCCAGACGCGAAGAAATCCCTTGCGTAGCAAGGGATTTCTCGTGCGCGAGGGGGGACTTGAACCCCCACGCCCTTTCGGACACCAGCACCTGAAGCTGGCGCGTCTGCCATTCCGCCACTCGCGCAAGTGGAGACACCGACGTTAGCGGCCGCGCCCGATGTTGCCCACCACGCGTTCCGCCGCCGACTGCCGCGGGATATGTGAGCCAACGACCGAGGTTTCGGCGTGCCTGGCTCACGCTTCGCCGCGGAGCGACGGCGATGCGCTGAACTGTGAGTCACCGACCGGGGTTTCGGGGTTGCCGCCTCACACGTCGCCGGCGCGGCCGACCGACCCGAGCCGACCCGACCCCGCTGGCCCGACCCGAGCCGACCGACCCGAGCCGACTCAACCTTCGAGCAACATGCGCCCGCGGTCGGGGCGGGGGTGGAAGTAGCCTGACGGGCCACCTATGGGATTGCAGTCAATGGAACGCCGTCTGGAGCGTATGGTCGAGGGCGTGTTCAGACGTTCACACGGATCCATCCGTCCCATCGAGCTCGGTCGTCGACTCGTGCGGGAGATGGACGACAACCGAACGGTCGACGTCAAGGGTCGCCGCATGGTCCCGAACGACTTCACCGTCATGCTCAGCGCCAGCGATCACGCCAGCTTCAGCGACATCGAGACCGCCCTCACGACCGAGCTCGCCGAGGCCGCTCGCGAGTACGCCCGTGAGGAGGCGTACCACTTCATCGGGCCCGTCCGGGTCGTTCTCAGCGTCGACAACGAGTTGCGCACCGGCCGTTTCGGCATCCTCTCCCAGCTCAAGCAGACCGACGGCGGAGTTGGCGCCGGCTCGCTCGTGCTTCCGTCGGGCCAGCGCGTGAGCCTCGGCGAGCACACCACCACGGTCGGCCGACTCCCCGAGGCGACGATCACGATCGACGACGGCAACGTCAGCCGCGAACACGCCACCGTCGAGCCCGGGAACGGCGGCTACATGGTGACCGACCTCGGCTCGACCAACGGCACCCTCGTCAACGGCATCCGCATCCCCGGCGCTCAGAAGCTGCATGACGGCGACATCGTCAGTTTCGGCTCGACCCACGTTCGCTTCGAGGCGTCCTGATCGGCCACGCTGCCTCGATCCGATGAGCGACCAGGTCCTCAACATCTTGAAGCTGAGCCTGCTCGGCCTCGTCTACCTGTTCTTCGCGCGTGTCCTGTGGGCCGTGTGGAGCGAGGTACGTGCCCCCGCAGCGCGCCCTGCCGGTCAGCAACCGGCGCCGCAACCGCAACCCGCTGCGGTGTCGGCGCGCGAACGTGCCCGTGACGCCACGCCGGTCGCCGGGGGTCGCGAGCACGGTGCCGCCGTCCGCCCGGCAAAGGGGAAGGGAGGCCTGGCAGCGCGTCTCGTCATCGTGGAACCGAAGCACCGTCGAGGAACGGCGCTCGCGATCGACGGCGAGATCACACTCGGACGCGCCGACACCTGCACGATCACCATCGACGACGACACCTACGTCTCCACCCTCCACCTCCGGGTGTACGACTACGACGGCCAACCCATGGTCGAAGATCTCGGCTCGACGAACGGCACGTTCCACAACGGCAACAAGCTCCACGGCTCCAAGGTGCTGCAACCCGGCGATCGCATCCAGGTCGGCACCACCGTGATCGAGGCCCAATGAGCCGCCCGACGAACACAGGAGCGGCGGGTCGCGATGGCTGATCTCGCGTGGGGCGCCAGCACGCACACCGGCCAGGTCCGGCCAGCCAACGAAGACCACCTCCATGCGTCGAACGGCGTCTACGTGGTGGCCGACGGGATGGGCGGTCACGAGGCCGGCGAAGTCGCCAGTGAGCTCGCCGTCGAGCGGATCCGCGTCGCCCTGTTGTCCGACGGTGAGGCACCCACCGCCGACCGGGTGGTCGACGCGATCGCCGATGCGAACGGCGACATCTTCCGCGCGGCGATCGCCACACCCGGCCAGGCCGGGATGGGTACCACCGTGACCGTGATCGCGGTCGTCGCCGACCCGATGGCCGGCCGCGGCGCACCGAACATCGACGCCAACGACCCGATCGACACGGCGCCCGACGGCACCGCCCGGGTCACGCCCGTCACCCCGCGCGTGCAACCCGAAGCACTCGTACTCGCGAACGTCGGTGACTCGCGTACGTACCTGTACCGCCACGGTCGACTCCGCCGCGTCACGATCGACCACAGCTACGTGCAAGAACTCGTCACGTCGGGCCACATCACCGACGACGAGGCGCGCACCCATCCGCGCCGCAACATCATCACGCGTGCGCTCGGCATCGAACCCGACGTCGACGTCGACTGGTGGACGCTGCCCCTCGTCCGCGGCGACCGCTTCCTCCTCTGCAGCGACGGCCTGGTCGACGAGGTCGACGACACCGACATCACAGCGACCCTCGCAGCCGAGTCCGACCCGCAGAAAGCGGTCGACTCGCTCATCGACCAGGCCAACGCTGCAGGCGGCCGCGACAACATCACCATCATCGTGGTCGATGTCCTCGACGGCGACGATCCACCCGACCCGACCCAGGAGATCGACCTCACCCCCTCCTGGGCCGACACGACTGACGACGAGACCGCAGAGCACCCTGCGCCGGTCCCGAAGTCGACCAAACGGTTGCGCCGCCGCGACCGCAACGCCGGCGACGACACTCCTGTGGTCACGCCCACTCTCGCTGGGGCCGACGACCACGACACGCCGACGTACGGCGCAATGGACGCATCCGCTGCAGGTACCGGGGTCGGCGCTGGTGTGGGCATCGTCGCAGCAACGCCCACCGCAGCGGAGACACCCACGCTTCCGATGCAGCGACCCGGCATCGACGAACTACTCGACACTGACGACGAGGCCGACTCGAAGACGAACGAGTCGAAGAAGGAGAAGAAGGACAAGAAGAGGTCGAAGAAGGCCGCCAAGTCGGCGGCGCGAGCAGAAAGCAGCAGTGGGCGACCGAAGCTGACGCGTGCGATCGGCGGATTCGTGGTCCTTGCTCTCTTGGTGGCCGGCTTCGTCGCGCTCGCCGCATGGGCGAGGCGCGGCTACTTCGTCGACTTCGACACGTCCGACCAGGTCGTCGTCTACCAGGGTCGACCCGGCGGCTTGCTCTGGTTCGACCCCACCGCTGCGACCACGGGCAACCTCGGGCGCGACGAACTGACCGAGGACAGCGCCGACGCCGTCGACGACCAGCCCACGTTCTCGAGCGTGGCCGATGCCGCCACCTTCGTCCGTGACCTCGATCGTCTCGACGACTCCGACGACAACCCGGCCGATCCCGACTCCGAAGCCGACCTGGCCGACGATCCCGACCCAGCCGACGATCCCGACCCGGCCGACGACGCCACCGAACCCGAAGCCGACCCGGCCGACGATCCCGACCCAACCGACGACGCCGCCGACCCGCCCGCCAACAGCGCACCCGCCACGACGGAGCCATGACCGACCTGCTCGAGGCCGACCTCGAGCCGCCCCGACCCGGGCGGCGGGAGCGTCGGGCCGCGGCACCGCGCGCCTACCAGCGGCGCAACGCCGAGCTGTCACTGGTCATCATGGCGGCCTCGATCACCGCGGTTGCCTACACCGTTGCCTCGCTCGGCACGAATGCCGAGATCCCACCCGGCCTCTTCGGCTTCGTCGCGTTCCTGCTCGGCCTGCTCCTGCTCGCCCACTTCGCCGTCCGCAAGCTGGCCCGTGGCGCCGACTCGACGATGCTCCCGCTCGCCGCGCTCCTCCACGGCATCGGCTTCGTGATGATCACGCGCCTCGACAACGACCTGGCGAGCCTGCAGTCGCTGTGGAGCACGCTCGGGATCGCCGTGTTCGTCGCCACGCTGATCTTCGTCCAGCGCGCCACCGACCTCGCCCGCTACCGGTGGCTCTTGTTCTTCGGAGGCGCCGGCGCGCTCCTGCTGCCGCTCGTCCCCGGCCTCGGGTCGACGATCAACGGCGCGCGTATCTGGGTCAGTATCGGGCCGATCAACTTCCAGCCGGGCGAGTTCGCCAAGATCGCGCTCGCCATCTTCTTCGCCGCGTACTTCGCCGACAATCGGCTCCTGATCGCCGCCAAGACGTGGAAGGTCGGCCCGTTCCGCTTGCCCGAACCGCGTTTCATCCTCCCGGTCCTGATGGCGTGGGGATTCGCGATCGTGGTGATGGTCGGCGAACGCGACCTCGGCTCGTCACTGCTGTTCTTCACCCTCTTCGTCGTTATGATCTGGGTGGCGACCGAGCGGGTCGGGTGGCTCGTGCTCGGGCTCGTCCTCTTCTCCGGCGCTGCGTACTTCTCGTGGTCACGCTTCGGCCACGTGCAGACCCGCGTCGACATCTGGCTCGACCCGTGGTCGGATTCGCTCGGCAAGGGATACCAGATCGTCCAGTCGCTGTTCGGTCTCGCCGACGGCGGACTGACCGGCACCGGCCTCGGCCGCGGCAACCCGAACCAGGTGCCCGAAGCACAGAACGACTTCATCTTCGCCTCGATCGGCGAAGAGCTCGGGCTGATCGGCGCCACTGCGATCCTCATGTCGTACCTCCTGATCGTCGGCGCCGGGCTGCGCACCGCGCTGCGCACCGATCGCGAGTTCGAGAAGCTGCTCGCCGTCGGGCTCACCACCATCATCGGCGTCCAGGCGTTCATCATCATGGGTGGCGTCATCAAGCTGGTGCCGCTCACCGGCATCACGCTGCCGTTCGTGAGCTACGGCGGCTCGTCGCTCGTCTCGAACTACATCCTGCTGGCGTTGCTGATGCGCGTGTCCGACTCGTCTGCGCGTCGCCTCGGCGAGATGCCCGACGAGCCGACACCCGGCGAACGCTGGACCGCGTGGCTGCTGCGCCGACAGGTCCGTCGCGACCAGAAGCATGCAACATCGCGTAGTGGCGCAGGCGGCTCGTGAACCGCCAGATCCGACAGCTCGCCGGCGGGTTGATGCTCTGCTACGTCATCTTGTTCGCCACGCTCAACTACTGGCAGGTCGGCCGGGAGACCGAGCTGAACGGCAACGTCGAGAACACCCGCGCCGTGCGCCGTGAGTTCAACAAGCCGCGTGGTCCGATCGTCACCGCCGACGGGGTGATCGCCGCTGTGTCGGTCCCCAACCCCGACCCCGAGAGCGATTTCGACCAGCAGCGCGAGTATCCGACGGGTGACCTGCTGTCGAACGTGACCGGCTACTTCACACTCAACTTCGGCTCCACCCAGGTCGAGCGCGAGTTCGGCGACGTCCTCACAGGCGACACGACCGAGCAGCAGGTACGAGCGCTGCGCGACCTGTTGAGCAGCGAGGTCGACAACTCGGGTTCGATCCAACTCACGCTGCGCCACGACCTGCAAGAGGTCGCCAAGTTCGCGCTCGGCGGTCGCTCCGGGTCGGTCGCCGTGATCGAGGTCGAGACCGGTGCGGTGCGCGCGCTCTACAGCAACCCGAGCTACGACCCGAGCAGCTTCGTCGGGCTGCCGTTCGAAGAGGCACAGGAGCAGATCGTCGAGCTGCAGAACGCACCCGGCAACCCGCTCGTCGACCCCGGCTACCAGCAGCGCTACATGCCCGGCTCGACCTTCAAGGTGATCACGACCGGCATCGCGCTCGAGGCCGGTGTGATCGACCCCACCTCCGAGTTCGACCGCACCACCGAGTGGGTCCCGCCGCAGACGAGCGACCCGATCCAGAACTATCGCGGCTCGCAGTGCGGCGGCGACCTCGCCGAGGTGTTCCGACGGAGTTGCAACATCCCGTTCGCGCAGATCGCCGTCGAACTCGGCCCCGAACGGATGGTGTCCGGGACCGAAGCGTGGGGTATGGACGAAGCGCTCCCGATCGACCTTCCCCGAGCTGCTGCGAGCACGTTCGGCGACACCGACGACCTCGACCAGCAACTCCCCCTGCTCGCCATCCGCGGGTTCGGCCAGAACGAAGACCAGATGGTGCCGCTCCACATGGCGATGGTCGCCGGCACTGTCGCCAACCGTGGCCGGATGATGAGCCCCTACGTCGTCGAGGCCACGTTCGACCAGAAGGGGCGCGTCCTGCGCAACACCGAGCCCGAGCTGTGGAAGACGCCGATCTCGAATCAGACCGCCGGCCTGCTCACCCAGCTGATGACCGGTGTGACCGAAGGAGAACGCGGCACCGCAGGAAGCGTGCAACTCGCGAACGGCGTGCGCTTCGCCGCCAAGACCGGAACCGCCGAACTCGGCCTGATCGGCGACCCCGATCGTGTGCACGCGTGGATGATCGGCTTCGCTCCACTCGAAGCTCCGAAGTACGCGATCGCCGTCGTGCTCACCGATCTCACCTCCACCCAGGCCGACGCCGCGACCGGCGGACGCGAAGCCGGCCCCGTGGTCAAGGGCGTGCTCGACTACCTCCTCGCGAACCCGATGCCATGAGCGCCGCCGGCACGCTTCGATCGACGACGGGATCGGCCTTCCTCACCGCTCCCCATTCGGCCACGATGCGTGGCGCAGACGTGACGAGGGCCGGTCAAATCAGGCAGATACCCTCCTTCGACGGTCTGACCCACGGGCCGGGAGCACCTGCACAGTGACGAACAACGGCGACGCCACGGTCATCAACGACCGCTACGAGGTACACAAGCGCATCGGGCGCGGCGGCATGGCCGACGTGTTCTCGGCGCGCGACCTGCTGCTCGACCGCCAAGTCGCCATCAAGGTCCTCTTCCCCGAGTTCGCGACCGACGACAACTTCGTCGAACGCTTCCGTCGCGAAGCACAGTCGGCGGCCAATCTCTCGCACCCCAACATCGTGAACGTCTACGACTGGGGCAAGTACGAGGGCACCTACTTCATCGCGATGGAAGAGGTGCAGGGGCGCACGCTCGCCGACGTCTTGAAGACCAACGGCCAGCTCACGTCGAAGCAGGCCGCCGAGATCGCCGGTGAGGTCGCTGCCGCACTCGGGTTCGCTCACGAGAAAGGCACGGCGCACCGCGACATCAAGCCGGCCAACATCCTGATCGGCTCCAACGGGCAGGTCAAGGTCGCCGACTTCGGCATCGCCCGTGCGATGAACGCGCCGACCGAATCGAACCTCACCCAGGTCGGCTCGGTGATGGGCACGGCCACCTACTTCTCGCCCGAGCAGGCACAGGGTGCCCAGCCCGACCCGCGCAGCGACCTCTACTCACTCGGCATCGTCATGTACGAGATGGTCGCTGGCAAGCCGCCGTTCACCGGCGACAACCCCGTGAGCATCGCCTACAAGCAGGTCCACGACTCGCCGCAACCGCTCGTCCAGATCGTCGCCGACGTGCCGAAGGGCTACGAGGCAATGGTCGCGAAACTGCTGGCGAAAGACCCGCGCGTCCGCTACCCGAGCGCCGGCGCGCTGCGCGACGACCTGCGCCGCTTCCGCAGCGACGAGCCGGTCCAAGCCCTCGTCGCCGCCAAGACGAAGCAGGACAACGGCGTCGCTGCCGCCCGCGCCGCGGCCGCTGCGGCCACCACCGCGCAACCGGCGTACGACCCGACCACGGTCTCGCCGGTCGACCCGCAGGCCGGCGCCGTGCCGTCAACCGGGATGTACGAAGCGGGCTACCCGACCGGAGCGTCCGCCGAAGCCGCGTACTACGACACGGGCGCGTCACGCACCGGTTGGTACGCGCTCGCTGCGTTCCTGTCGCTGATGGCGCTCGTCGTCGGTGGCGTCCTGCTGTTCCAGGCTCTCAGCACCGAGCCCGAGGTCGCCGAGCCGACCACCTTCGTCCTCGACGACTACTTCAACCAGAACCTGTCGCTCGTCAGGGCCGATCTCGCCGAGAAGGGGATCGACTTCGAGCCGATGGCGGAAGAGAACGCCGAGGTCCCCGTCGGCTTCGTGCATCGCACCGATCCACCGGCCGGAACCGTCGTGCTCGAAGACCAGACCGTCCAGGTCTTCTTCAACCCCGACCCGCAACTCGTGCTCGTCCCCAACGTCGTCGGGCAGCCGATCGCGGTGGCGCGTGACCTGCTGGCGTCGGCCGGACTCGCCGTCGAAGTGGTCACCGACGACACGAGCGACCGCGGCGAGGGCACCGTGCTCGACAGCGACCCGGCGGTCGAGGCGCCGGTGCAGCAGGGGTCGACCGTGACGCTGACCGTGGCAGCGGCACGCACCGCCGTCGAGGTGCCGCCGGTGGTCGGATCGAACGTCGACCGGGCGCGCGAATTGCTCGAGAACGCTCCGTTCGAGTTCGTCGTGACGGTCGAAGATGTGACGAGCGAAACGGTCGACACCGGCCAGGTCATCAGCATCACACCCAGCCGCGGCGAGCTCGTCGAACGAGGCGGAGCCGTCACGATCCAGGTCTCGAGCGGGCCGGCGCCGGTGGTGGTGCCCGCCGTGAAGGGCACGACCCAGGGCGACGCCGTCAACAAGTTGCGCGGCGCCGGACTGGTCGACGTCACCGAGTTCCAGGTGGTCAGCCCCGGCAGCCCTGACGACGGTCGCGTCATCTCACAGACTCCCGAGGCGGGGCAGTCGGTTCCGGCCGGAACCACGATCACGATCGTCGTCGGCCAGGCCACCGAGCGTGCGACCACCCTGCCTCCTCAGACGGCGCCGCCGACCACGGAGGCTCCCGCCACCACCCCGGCGACCACGACCGCGACCCCGGCCACCACGGCAGCTCCCGCCACGACCGCCGCCCCCGCCACGACCGCAGCCCCGGCGACCACCGCCGCCCCGGCAACGACCGCCGCTCCGGCCGAACCAGCCGCCCCCGCCACCACCACCCCGTAACGTCCCGGGTCTGACCAAGACCGTGACCGAGGTAACGCCACGTGCCAGACCCGTAACGTCCCGGGTCTGACCCGAACCGTTACCTCAGCCAGTTGCGGAGGAGGTCGTGGCCTGCTGCGGTGAGGATGCTCTCGGGGTGGAACTGCACGCCTTCGACCGCGAGTTCGCGATGGCGCACACCCATGATCACCCCGTCGGTACTCCGGGCAGTGACGACCAAGTCGTCGGGGATCGAATCGGGCGCCAGCGTCAGCGAGTGATAGCGCGTGGCGGTCAACGGCGACGGGAGGCCGGCGAACACACCGGTGTCGTCGTGCTCGATCGTCGACGTCTTGCCGTGCATCAACGCGGGCGCCCCGATCACCTCGGCGCCGTACACGTGCCCGATCGCCTGGTGCCCGAGACACACTCCGAGCAGTGGCACCGATCGCGCCGAGAACGCTCCGACCGACTCGCAGATGATCCCGCTCGCCTCGGGTCGACCCGGCCCCGGCGACAGCAGGACCCGATCGGGTGCGAGTGCCACCGCCTCGTCGACGCTCACTTCGTCGTTGCGCACGACCACCGGCTCGGCTCCCAGCTCTCCGAGGTACTGCACGAGGTTGTAGACGAAGCTGTCGTAACTGTCGATCACGAGGACACGCATCGATCCAGTATGGGCGCCCCGTCCGACGGCTCCGCAACAGGTTGATCTGCGCAGCGCACGCCACCACCGACTGCGTGGTCGAGCGTCGTCGTGAGGGTCCCGGCACTGAGGTCACCACTCACCCGACGGATCACCTAGGCTCTGCGGCGATGGCACCCCCGAAGCGAAAGACCGGTGGCGGACGAGTCACCCCCAAGGGGACTCAGCCCGGCAATCGCCGTGCGACCCCGGCACAGTCCGATGTGTCCGACGACACCGTGCGCCACGACGTCGCCGCGTCGTCGCGCTACACGCCCAAGGCGGCGAACCGGCAGAGGATTCCTCCGAACTGGATCCCGGTCATCATGCTCGTCCTGCTGATCGGCGGCGGGCTGATGATCATGTCGCGCTACCTCGTGTGGGATTCGAACATCCCCTTGCTGCTCGGCCTCACGATGATCCTCGGTGGCCTGTATGCGGCCACCAAGTGGGAGTAGTCGCACGAGCGACGGTGATGCAGAGGTGACGACCGGGCAACGACTCGGCGCCACCGGATCACATCGGTGTGATGAGAGCACCGACTGTCTGAGCCCGTGGACCACTCAGTCGAAGATCGGCGCGACCTCGACCATGTCTTCGAGGCAGTGGCGCGGTGGCGGGGGATCCTCGTCGGGCGCCATCGTCATCCGCAGTTCGACCCCGCACACGTCGCAGCGGTAGTTCCGCTTGATCTTGCGCATCTCGCCCGTGGGCGGCGGTTCGGGCGGGAGTTGCGTGAAACTGCGCAGCATCCCGATGCCGACCTTCCAGATCGTCCAGCCCATGAGCAACCCGAAACCGACCCAGATGATGGTCGACGCAGCAGGCATGGACTCAGGCTATCCGCGAGGCCAGCAGCGCCGACTGCGCCGCTTCACCCGCCGGCTCGGGGTGCCTCCGGCTCTCGGTCGAGGCGTTCGATGATCATCGCGTTGGCCATGCCGCCGCCCTCGCACATGACCTGCAGGCCGAACCGGGCATCGGTGCGTTCGAGTTCGTTGACGAGCGATGCCGTGAGGCGCGTGCCGGTCGCACCGAGCGGGTGACCCAGCGCGATCGCCCCGCCGTTGACGTTGACGCGATCGAGCAGCGCCGGGTCGCGTTCACCCAACTCGGCGAGCCACGCGAGGACGACCGCGGCGAACGCCTCGTTGACCTCGAACAGATCGATGTCGTCGAGCGTCATCCCGGCGCGATCGAGAACCTTGCGGGTCGCCGGAATCGCGGCCGTCAGCATCAACTGCGGATCGTCACCGACCACGGCGAAGTCGACGAAGCGAGCGCGTGGTCGAACTCCGAGTTCGGCGGCACGTTCGGCCGACATGACCAACACGGCCGACGCCCCGTCGGTGATCTGCGACGAGTTGCCGGCCGTGACCCGACCTCCGGCTTCGGCACTGCGGAACGCCGGCGGGATCCGGGCGAGTTCGGCGAGCGACGAGTCGCGCACCCCACCGTCGCGCACCACGGCCTCCCCGTCGTCGCCCGAGACCGCGACGATCTGGTCGTCGAAGCGACCTTCGGCAACGGCCTGCGCGGCGCGCTGCTGGCTGAGCAGGCCGTATTCGTCCATCTCCTCGCGAGTGAATCCCCAGCGCTCGGCGATCATCTCCGCCGACTCGCCCTGCCCGACCAGGCCACCTCGCGCTGCGTACCGGGCACTGAGGTTCGGACCGAACGGGAACCCGTACCGACCGTCGACCGTCGACGCGCCCATCGGGATGCGCGTCATCACCTCGACACCCGACGCGACGACGACGTCGTACGCGCCCGACATGACACCTTGCGCTGCGAAGTGGAGCGCCTGCTGGCTCGACCCGCACTGCCGGTCGACGGTCGTGCCGGGGATGTGTTCGGGCCACTCGGCAGCGAGCACCGCATTGCGTGCGATGTTCGTGCCCTGCTCACCGACCTGCATGACGCACCCCATGATGACGTCGTCGACGACCATCGGGTCGATGCCGGTCCGATCGACGAGCGCCGTCAGCGTCTCGGCCGCCAGATCGACCGGATGCCAGTGCGACAGCGAACCGTCACGGCGACCGAACGGGGTGCGGACCGCGTCGACGATCACTGCCTCCCTCATCGCTCTCGCGTGGTCCACCATGTCGCCTCGTCTCGTTCGACCTCATTCTGACGCACGGCAGGACGCAACCCAAACCCGATGCTCCTCCGCCCTGGTCTGTCCGGCTCGGCCGCACCATCGCGATCGAATCCGACGCGACCCCGGAGACGTGCGATGATCTGATCATGACCGGGCTCACCGAACTGACGACCATCGACGATCTCGGCGCGCGAGCGAATGGCGCGACCGTGCCGCAACTCTTCCTCGACCTCGTGAAGTCGCATGGTGATGCGCCGGCGCTGCATGCCATGAATGACGATGGCGGTTGGGACGACATCACGTTCGCCCAGTACGCCACGAAGGTCGCGCAGGTCGCCTCCGGACTGAGATTCACCGGCGTCGGCGCCGGCGACCGGTTGCTCATCATGATGCGCAACATCCCGGACTTCCACTGGTTCGACACCGCAGCGCAGTTCCTGCGCGCGACGCCCGTCAGCATCTACAACTCTTCGTCGGCCGACGAGATCCAGTATCTCTCGAGTCACGCCGAAGCCGAGATCGCCGTTCTCGAAGACGACACCTTCCTCCAGCGGATGCTGGAGGTCCGCGGCGAACTGCCGAACCTGAAGCGGATCTACGTCCTGGACCCGCCCGACGGCGACCTCCCCGACGGCGTCTTCCCGGCGAGCGTTCTGTTCGAGAAGGGCCAGGCCGACCTCGCCGAACTGGCTGCGGCCACCGAACCCACCGACCTGGCCACCCTCATCTACACGTCGGGCACCACCGGCCCGCCCAAAGGCGTGATGATCAGCCAGTACAACGTCGTGTACGCGATCGAGATCCTGAAGACGTCGATGTCGTCGACGTTCACCGACGGGTTCGCCGGTCTGCGCACCGTCTCGTATCTGCCGATGGCCCACATCGCCGAGCGTGCGATGAGCCACTACTCGGGCATGACGTTGGGCTACGACGTCTACTGTTGCCCCGACCCGGGCCTGCTGGCGTCGTACCTCAAAGAGGTGCACCCGCAGATCCTGTTCGGTGTCCCGCGCGTGTGGGAGAAGCTGAACGCCGGCGTCAACGCAGCGCTCGGAGCCGACCCCGAGAAGAAGCAGAAGTTCGACGAAGCGGTGGCCGCTGCGGCCGCGATCCAGCAGGCGAGCTTCGGGCGCGACCGCACCGACGAGGAAGCCCAGACACTCCAGTTCCTCGATGACGCGGCGTTCGCGAACGTGCGCGGCCTCATCGGACTCGACGCTCTCCAAGTCGGTGTCACCGGCGCCGCACCGATCACTCAGCCGGTCCTCGAGTGGTTCCATGCCATCGGTGTGAACCTCACGGAGATCTACGGCCTGTCCGAGACGACCGGTCCGCTCACATGGTCGCCCGAGCGCAACAAGGTCGGCTCGGTCGGCCGGGGCGCGCACGGCATGGAAGTGAAGCTCGCCGACGACGGTGAGATCGTGTGTCGGGGCGGCAACGTCTTCCAGGGCTACCTCGACCAGCCCGACAAGACCGACGAGGTGCTCGTCGACGGTTGGTTCCATACCGGAGACATCGGTGAGATCGACGACGAGGGTTACTTCACGATCGTCGACCGCAAGAAGGAACTCATCATCACCGCCGGCGGCAAGAACATCAGCCCGGCGAACCTCGAAGCCGAGCTGAAGACGATCCCTCTGATCGGCCAGGCCGCCGCAATCGGCGACGCCCGCAAGTTCGTGTCGGCGATCATGGTGCTCGATCCCGAAGCCGCTCCGCTCTGGGCGAAGGCGCACGGCAAGGAGTCGCTGTCGCTCGAAGAGTTGGCCGCCGACCCGGAGGTCATCGCCGAAATCCAGGCCGGCGTCGAGGTCGCCAACGAGAAGTTCGCCCGTGCCGAACAGATCAAGAAGTTCGTACTGGTCGGCGAAGAGTGGCTGCCCGACTCCGACATGCTCACGCCGACCTCGAAGCTGAAGCGCCGCGGCGTCAACTCCCGCTATCAGGCCGAGATCGAGTCGATGTACACCTGACGTCTCGGTACGGGTCGGACCTGAAATGAGACGCTCGTCTCAATACGGGTCTGATCCGTCGTGAGAGGGAGCGGGGTCATCGGGCTGGAGGGCGTCGATGATGACGCGCAGTGTGGCGATGTCGTCGTCGTCGAGGTGGCCGGCGAACGTCGCCTGCACGGCGCGGCGATAGCTGGTGCTCATCTCGCGCCAGAGTCGACGACCCGACTTCGTGAGTTCGACCTCGACAGCGCGACCATCGGCGCCCTCGACGTGACGGTGCCGGGCGATCCAACCCTCTTCCTCCAGACGATCGAGCCGCCGGGAGACGCTCGATGCCGGCAGTTGCAGGTCGGCGGCGACATCTTGCGGGCGGGCGCTGCCGCCGAGTCGTTGCAGCGACGTGAGCACGTCGAACCAACCGATGTTGATGTCCCATTCCCGTCGCAGTTCTTCGTCGATCCCACGCTCGAGAGTGCCGACGAGTGCCTGCAGGTCGCGCCAGACGGCGAGGCGGACGTTGTCGAGACGCGGCATCGGATCGTGAGCCGTCCCGAGCGATCAATCAGCTCGTCGCGCGGATGGCAGCCGCGAACGCAGACACCGCCTCGTTGATCTCGTCGGACGAGACGACGAGCGGTGGGCTCCATCTGATCGTGCGATCCTCGCGACCTGCCGTCGTGAGGATGACGCGGTTCTCGCGCAGACAGTGCTCGACGATCGCCTGGGCCCGTTCGGGAGTGTCGAACTCGGCGGCGACCATCAACCCGCGGCCACGCACGTGCAGCATCGCCTGATCCAGCTGCTGGAGCTCGCGGAGCGCGTCGATCAGTTGGTCGCCACGTCCCTTCACGTTCTCGAGGAACCCCGGCTCTTCGAGGACCTCGATCGTGGCCAGTGCAGCCGCGCACGCGATCGGGTTGCCGTTCGACGAACCGCTGTGGCTCCCGGTGACCCACCTGTCGTCGATCTCGCGCCGAGTGCCGAGCGCGGCGAACGGAAAACCGGACGCGATGCCCTTGGCCATGCAGATGATGTCGGGCGAGACGTCGAGCGACGTCGTGGCGAACATCTTGCCGGTGCGACCGAACCCGCTCTGGGTTTCGTCGACGACGAGGAGGATGCCGCGCGCGGCACAGATCTCGGCGATGCCGGCGATGAACTGCTGCGGGGTCGGGATGTATCCGCGCTCGCCGATGAGCGGCTCGATCACCATCGCCGCGACTTCGTGCGCGTCGATCTGGGTCGACAACAGCCGATCGAGTTCGCGCAGCGCCCGGCTCACCTCGGCCTCCTGGTCGGACGCGTGCGGGTGCGGGAACGGCGCGACGAACACGCCGACCGGCAGCGGCCCGTACCCCGATCGGTCGATGGCCCGGCTCGACGACATCGCCAGCGTGTAGTGAGTACGCCCGTGGAACGCACCGTCGAACACGACGACGTTGCGGCGACCGGTCGCATGCTTGGCGAGCTTGACGGCGGCCTCGATGATCTCGTCGCTCGTGCTCCCGAAGTAGAAGGTGTCGATCCCCTCGGGGGTGATCGAAGCCAGCTTGGCGGCCAGCGGTGCCAGCTTGTCGTGACGGTAGACGTTGATCTGGGAGTGGACGATGCGTGCTGCCTGGCCGGCGATCGCCTGGGTCACCTTGGGATGGGCGAAACCGGTCGAGGCAGCGCCGAGGCCCCCGCTGAAGTCGAGGTACTCACGATCATCGGCGTCGATGACCCTGCTCCCGGCACCGCGCACGATGCGGAGGTCGGACGTGGTGGCCCAGACGCCCGACAGGTGTGATCCGGTTTCTCCCATCCCGAGAGCCTATGGGCCCCACACCATCAGGTTGCCGGATGCCGAGTGCCCGACGTGAGACACCCGGCAACCGACACCCGGCATCAGAACGCGACCGCCAGAACGTCGGCGTACGTGGACGCGAGGTGGATGGTCATCTCGTCGCGCACGTTCTCGGGGACATCGTCGAGGTCGGGGCCGTTCCGCTTCGGCAGGACGACCTCGGTGATGCCCATGCGGTGCGCGGCGAGCACCTTCTGCTTCACACCGCCGATCGGCATGACCTGACCCTGCAGGTTGATCTCGCCGGTCATCGCCACGGTCGACTTGACCGGCCGATCGGTGAGCAGCGAGACGAGAGCGGTCGTCATCGTGATGCCCGCCGACGGCCCGTCCTTGGGCACTGCGCCCGCCGGAACGTGGACGTGGAACCGGCGACGGAGTGCGTCGTCGTCGAGACCGAGTTCGGCCGCATGACTGCGGACGTAGTTCAGCGCGATCTGCGCCGACTCCTTCATCACGTCGCCGAGCTGACCGGTGAGGGTGAGCCCGGGTTCGGTGTCGGGTCCGGTGGGGAATGCGGTCGTCTCGACGAAGAGGACGTCGCCGCCCGCTCCCGTGACGGCCAGGCCGGTGGCGACTCCCGGCGACGACGTGCGCGTCTGGATCTCGTCGTCGACCTTGGGTCGGCCGAGCCAGTCGTGCAGTTCGTCGTCGGTGATGGTCACCGGCGTGTCGGTCCCGGTGGCGACCTTGGCGGTCACCTTGCGCACGAGACGACCGAGTTCACGTTCGAGCGACCGGACGCCGGCCTCACGCGTGTACCCACTGATGATCGAACCGATCAGCGTGTCGCTCACCACCACCTCGTTCGAGGCCAGGCCGGCACGCTCGATCTGGCGGGGCAGGAGGTAGCGGTTGGCGATGAACACCTTCTCGGCCTCGGTGTACCCGTCGAGCCGGATGACGTCCATGCGGTCGAGCAGCGGCCCGGGGATCGTGTCGGCGACGTTGGCCGTCGCGATGAACACCACGTCGGACAGGTCGAGGTCGACTTCGAGGTAGTGGTCGCGGAACGTGTGGTTCTGTGCCGGGTCGAGCACTTCGAGCAGCGCAGCGGTCGGGTCGCCCGAGTGGGCACCGGCGCCGACTTTGTCGATCTCGTCGAGCAGGATCACGGGGTTCATCGTCCCCGCTTCCTGCAGCGCCTTCACGATCCGACCCGGCTGGCTGCCGACGTACGTGCGCCGGTGGCCGCGGATCTCGGCCTCGTCACGAACACCACCGAGGGCGACGCGCACGAACTCTCGGCCCATCGCACGGGCGATCGACTCGCCGAGCGACGTCTTGCCGACGCCGGGCGGGCCGACGAGAGTGACGACCTGGCCCGTCCCGCGACGGCTGGTCTCGCCGCTGCTGTCGGTCGCACGATCGTCGAGGCCGCGGTCGTGACGCAGTTTCTTGGCGGCGAGGAACTCGACGATGCGTTCCTTCACGTCGTCGAGGCCGTGGTGATCGGCGTCGAGGATCCCCTGCGCGGCGGTCAGGTCGAGGGTCTCGTCGCTGCGCTCGCCCCACGGCATCTCGAAGATGCGGTCGAGCCAGGTGCGCACCCACGAGTGCTCGGGCGACTGCTCGCTCATCCGCTCGAAGCGGTCCAGTTCCTTGGCGACGAAGTTGGTCACGACGGCGGGTGCGTCGAGTTCGTCGAGCTTCGCCCGGTACTCGCCCACCACGTCGTCGTCGCTCTCACCGAGTTCCTTGCGGATCGCCTTGAGCTGTTGGCGCAGCATGAACTCGCGCTGCTGCTTGTCCATGCCTTCGCTGACGTCGTTGCGGATCGTCTCGGCGACCTGGAGTTCGTTGAGGTGACTGCGCGCCCACGAGTGGAGCGCGTCGACGCGATCCGACACGTCGACGGCCTGGAGGACGCGCATCCGATCGTCGTCGCTGAACTCGGCCCACAGGGCGACGGCATCAGCGAGTTGACCGGGCGCGTCGATCGTGCGGAGCAGTTCGGGCAGGCGGCGCGAATTGCGGAGCTCGGCAATCAACTCGAGGGTGGCTCGAAGTTCACGGGTCGACGCCTCGACGCTCGCCGACGCGAGTCCGTCGATGACCGGCTCGACCGTGGCGAAGGTCGCCGCGCCCGAGATCTCCTCGACCTCGATCACGCGTGCTCGGCGCTCGACCTGCACGATGGCCGCCGACTCACCGGTCGGCAGGTTGCCCACGTTCGGGACGCGTGCGACGACGGCGAGTGTGTGCTCGTCGTCGCCGGTGAGCGCGATGCGACCGTCGGCCTGGCCGACCGCGGCCTGGACAGCGAGGCGGAGTTCGTCGGTGCCGAGGGTCAGGGTGACCGTGGCCCCGGGCAGGACCGGGGAGGGAAGATGGGCGAGCGGCAATCGCGTGGAGATCGGTGCTTCGGGATGGATGGTCGTCTGATCAGACATGCCCACACGGTAGGGGCAGACAACCTGAGTGCCAATGACTCAAGATTCACACCGAAACCGGGAATACGAGGGTAGGGCTCCGTCAGGCGAGCGTGGCGGCGTGAGCGAGCGCCTCTTCCCAGCTCGCGCCCACGTGGGCACGCATCTTCATCACCCAGCGCGGGGCGTTGACGCCCAGCGCTCCATGCAACACGTCGCCGGATCGGTAGAGGGTGAGGAACTTCTCGTCATCGACCGCACCGAGCGCCACGACCACCTCGTCGTCGGGCGACGATCGGCCGAGGAACTGGATCCGGATGTCGAACTGGTCGCTCCAGAAGAACGGGACCGGCGCATAGCCCTCCGGCTCGACGGCGCCGTCCGAGCCGAGCGCGCCGTCCGAGCCGAGCGTGGCCAGCAGGTTGCGGGCGGCCAACGCTCCCTGTTCGGCTGCGTTGGTCCAGTGCTCGACGCGCATCTCTTCGTCGAACAGGGCGTTCGGCCACCGAAGAACATCACCGGCCGCATAGACGCCCGGGCGAACACCGCCGCCGGCCCGACGGGCGTTGAGAGTCTCGTCGCAGACCACGCCGTCGCGCAGTTCGAGGCCGCTGTCGCCGAGCCACGCCGTCGCCGGGACCACGCCGATCCCGACCACGACCACGTCCGACTCCACCAGTTCGCCATCGGTGAGGAGCACGCCGTTCTGGTCGAGGCGATCGACCTCGACTCCGCAGCGGATGTCGACTCCGTGCGCTTCGTGCATCACGCCGATCGCCGCGCCCATCTCGGCACCGAGGCCACGGATCAGCGGCGCCGGTGCACCTTCGAGCACGGTCACGCGGTTGCCGAGCGTCTTGGCGGTGGCTGCCACTTCGAGCCCGATGAACCCGGCGCCGATCACCACCACATGGCGGTCACCGCTGCTGATCTCCGAGCGGAGGCGCATCGCATCGTCGAGGCTGCGCAGTTCGTGGGCGTGCTCGTGACGACTCTGTTCGGGCAGGCGTCGGCACGCTGCGCCGGTCGCGATGATGCACCCGTCGAAGGCGATGTCGTCGCCGTCGGTCAGATGGACGATGTTCTCGTCGGGCTCCAGGCCCGCGGCGGCCACACCGAAGCGCCACTCGACGTCGAGTTCGTCGAAGGCATCGGGCTGGCGGAGTTGGATCCGGTCGGGCTCCCACTCGCCCGCCAGCAACTTCTTCGACAACGGTGGTCGGTCGTAGGGCCGATGCGTTTCGGCACCGACGACGATCACGCGACCATCGGACCCGTCGGTGCGCAGCGTCTCGGCCGCCCGCAACCCAGCGAGCGACGCCCCGATGATCACGATCGTGGTAGTCCCGGCATCCATCCGAGCAATCTGCCACACACCCACGCGATCGATGGGTGTCGGACACCCGATGTTCCGGTTCCAGGCTATGGGTGTCGACTGACACCCGTCGTTCGGGGCGGGTACGGTCGGAGCGTGCCGTCTCCTCGACCCGATGCCGCCGCCGTGAACGCGATGATCGCCGAGATGTTTCCCGGTACCGGGAACGCCTGTCACGAGATCGGCGACGGATTCGCCGTCGCGAAGATCGACATCGACGACGCGATGCTGCGCCCCGGCGGGTTCATCTCGGGGCCCACGCAGTTCGCCGTCGCCGACGCGGCACTCTGGTACATGGTGTTCGCGGCGATCGGCCGGATCGAGCCGATGGCGATGACCTCCGAGCTGTCGATCCGCTACCTCCGCCCGGCGCAGGGATCGACGCTGTGGGCCAAGGCCGTGGTCGAGTCCGCCGGACGACGCAACGTCGTCGGCACCGTCCACATGTGGTGCGACGACCGCGCCGACAAGCCCACATCGGTCGCCCAGGGCACGTATGCGATGCCGTCGGTACCCCGCCCGAGCGAGGGCGGCTCGACATGACGCACCCGCGCTTCCACCTCGCCATGCCGGTCCACGATCTGGCGGCGGCTCGCTCGTTCTACGGCGACCTACTCGGCTGCCCCGAGGGTCGTGCAGCCGATCACTGGGTCGACTTCGACCTCTACGGCCACCAGTTCGTCGCACACCTGTCCAGCACCGCGACACCGCGGATCACGAACCATGTCGACGGCGACGACGTGCCGGTTCCGCACTTCGGCGTGCTGCTGTCGGTCGATGACTGGAACGCGCTCGCCGAACGGCTCACTTCCGCCGGCACCGAGTTCGTGATCGAGCCACATGTCCGATTCGTCGGCGAGGTCGGCGAGCAGTCGACGATGTTCCTCCTCGACCCGTCGGGCAACGCCCTCGAGTTCAAGGCGTTCGCCGACGACGCCCAGGTCTTCGCCCGGTAGACCGTGGAGATCGGTGTCTGACACCGATCTCCACGCGTCAGCGGGCGTCGTGGCGGTAGGTGATCGAGAGTCGAGGGCCGGTGGGGCGGCGGCGCTTGGGAACGCAGTGCTGCCATTCGTGCTGGCACGCACCCCCCATCACGAACAGGTCACCGTGGCCGAGACCCCAGGTGAGCGACGCACCACCGTCGTTCTGGCGCATCTGGAACGGGCGGCTCTCACCGATGCTGAGGATCGCGACGACCGGTTCGGAGACGACGGCCCGGTGTCGGTCGGCATGCCACGCAACCGAGTCGTTCTGGTCGCGGTAGAGGTTGAAGCCGATCGAGTCGAAGTGACGCCCGTACCGCTCGGCCAGAGCCCACCGCGCGTCGGCGAGGATGGGGTGCGCAACCTGATCGGACTCGGCTTCGTTCCACCACGACGTGAGCCGGGGCTCGTCGACCAGACGGTCGTACATCTTGACGCCCGTGCGTTGCTCGAACTCGATGGTGTCCATCAGGTCGTCGAACAACGCATCGGCGCCGCCGAGCCATCCCGGGACGTACTCGATCCACGATGCGCCGGACAGCCCACTGCGCGAAGCTGACGAGTACGACGCGTCGAAGAACGGGTCATCCGATCCGAAGAGTGAAGCCTGACGGAACATGTGTTCGATTGTCGCGAACTCATCGACCGGCGTCAAGCCCGGGTGGGAATCGCTGTCCGTCACCGAATGGGTCGCAGTGAGCGCGCGAGATGCTCGGCGATGCGCCGGGCCGGAGCGTCGACGTCGTCGGTCGGTCGCAACACCAGGTTCCAGGTCAGGTCGAGGCCGATCGGCGAGCAACGGACCGCATCGACCACGCCGGCGCTGATCGCTCGATGCAGCGCCCATCGAGACAGGATGCTGACGCCGACACCGGCTGCCACCAGTTCGGTGATCGCGCTCGTCTGAGGGATGACCGTGACCAGGCGCGGGTAGTCGTTGCCCGTGCGGATGAACCGGTCGTACTCGAAGCCGGGGACCGGGCTCGAGTTGTAGGTCAAGTAGGTCTCTTCGACGAGGTGGAACGGTTCGATGTAGTCGAGTCGGGAGAGCCAGTGAGCGGGCTCGACGATCAACACGAGTTCGTCCACGATGGCCGGGACGAGTTCGATCGGCCCGCTCGGCTCACCCGGAGCGACGACCACGTCCGCCGCGCCGCTCGCCAGGAGATCGGCTGGCGTGTCTCCGACGACGACCAACTCGAGTTCGATGTCGGGGTTGGCGGCGCGCGATTCGACGAGAAACGACGGATACCAGTGGAAGCTGTCGTACGAGCCGACTGCGATCCGGACCAGCGACGTGACCTCGGACCGATCGGTCAGCAGCAGGCGTTCGATACGGCCCAGCTCTTCGAGAGCTCGGCCGGCGGCCTGATGGGTCGCGAGCCCTGCACGTGTCGGCGTGAGGCGTCGCTGGCGGCCGCGATCGAACAACTGCACGCCGAGTCGTCGTTCGGCTTCGGCGAGACGATGGCTGAGCGTCGACTGCGTGGTGTGCAGGTGCTGGGCGGCAGCGGTCATCGTGCCGAGTTCGACGATCGCGACGATCGTCTCGTAGTGCCTCATTTCCAAGACGATCGCCACGTCGGCACCATATATGCATTTCGTGCATGACGATTGCCGACACCTATTCGTTGGACTCACGTCGAGGCTTCGACGCTCAGTGGTCACATGAACAACACATCGACGACAGAGCTGGCAGACCCCGAAATCGGAGATCTGGACGGCATCGTCGACCTCGACCGGTATCCGCTGCACGATCTCGACGGACCGGTCGGTGTCGCCCTCGTGGATCAGGTGCGGGCCGAACTGGACGACGCCGGATGCGCCACGATCCCCGGCTTCCTCACGGAGTCGGCGCTCGGCGAAGTCGCGGCCGAACTCGCCCGGAGCGCCTCGCACGTCGCGATCCGAACCCACCACGGCACCGTGTACGCACGCACCGATCTGGAAGCCGAACTGAGCCGGGACGATCCGCGGTGCACGCCGCTTCGATGGCACGCCGGGCACGTGACCCGCGACATGATCCCGCCCTACTCGCTGGCCCATCGCCTCTACGTGTCGGCGCGATTCAAGTCGCTGGTCGCACGCATCGTGGGCCGTGAACGCGTGTTCGAGTACGCCGATCCGCTGGCAGGTCTCGTCGTCACCGTGCTCCCACCCGGTGGGCGCTATCCGTGGCACTACGACACCAACGAGTTCGTCGTCACGATCATGACCCAGCAGCCCGACGTCGGAGGCGAGTTCGAGTACCACCAGAACCTGCGATCTCCCGGAGACGAGAACCTGGAGGGGCTCGCCGACGTGCTCACCGGTTCGCCGACGCGACCGGCTCGGTCGATCCGGGCGAACTGCGGCGACCTGCAGATCTTCCTCGGGCGGTACTCGCTGCACCAGGTCACCGAGGTCTCGGGCGCGACCGATCGCCACGTCCTCGTCCTGTCCTACGCCGAGCGACCCGGAGTCATCGGCCCCGTCGACCGGACCCGCAGCGTCTACGGACGCGTCACCGAAGCACACCTCATCGCCGAGCAGGCTCGACTGGCCGACAACGACGGGTTGATCCTGTGAGCATCACCGATCTCGACCGGCACGATCTGGACCGGACGATCGGCTTCGACCGGGCCGAACTGGAGGCGTCGCGGCTCACCCGCCTGCGTACGTCGATCGTCGACTCCGGCTGTGACGCCGGGCTGTTCTACGACCCGACGAACATCCGCTACGCCACGGGGACGTCCAACATGCAGGTGTACTCACTGCACAATCCCTGCCGGTACACCTTCGTCCCGGCGGACGGGCCCGTCGTCTTGTTCGAGTTCAAAGGCTGCGGCCACCTGTCGGACGATCACGCCAACGTCGCCGACATTCGCACCGCGATCAGTTGGTACGACTTCGTCAGCGGAAGCCGGGTCTCCGAGTTCGCGCAACTCTGGGCTGCCGAGATCATCGATCTGCTCGGAATCGGCGGAGTCGATCTCGCAGTCGACCGCCTCGACCCCGTCGGCGCGTCGATGCTCGAAGAGCGCGGTGTGCGACTCCACGACGGCCAGCGCGTCGCCAACCGAGCACGGATGATCAAGACGCCCCACGAGATCGAAGCGATCCGCACGGCGATGGCCGGATGCGAAGCAGGCGTCGAACAGATGCGCCAGGCGATGATCCCCGGCACGACCGAGAACGCGATGTGGTCGACGCTGCACCAGGCGAACATCGAGGCCGGCGGTGAATGGCTCGAGACACGGCTCCTGACCTCCGGACAACGGACCAATCCCTGGTACCAGGAATGCAGTGGCAAGGCAATCGAGCGGGGCGAACTCGTGGCCTTCGACACCGACCTCATCGGCATCGACGGCTACTCGGTCGACATCTCGCGCACCTGGGTCGCAGGTGACGATCGCCCGACACCGGCCCAACGCCGTCTGTGGACCGAGGCAGCAACGCAGCTCGAACACAACACGTCGCTCCTACAGCCGGGAGCATCGTTCGCCGAGATCTCCCACGCTGCGCACCTTCCACCGACCGACATCCACTCGGTGACGAACGCAGCCGTGGCGCACGGAATCGGCCTCTGCAACGAGTACCCGTTGATCCTCAACAAGGACCACTTCGACGACGGCGGCTACGACGGCATCGTCGAGGAAGGCATGGTCCTGTGCGTCGAAGCACTCGCAGCCCCTCCGGGTGGGACCGAATCGGTGAAGCTCGAAGAACAGGTGCTGATCACCGCCGCAGGCCCCGTCCCGCTGTCGACGTATCCGCTCGGCCTCACCTGACGCGGTCGAGCGCCGAACCCCGTTGTGCCATCACCTGGTTCTGCGTTCGCAGCGTGTCGCTCAGCGGCGTACGGTCGCCGGCTGATCCGTCGTTGACGTTCGCACGGGCCACACCGCTGTCGACGGCCGAAGCGACGTCGAGGTCGGCCACCGCGCCCACGCGCCTCGACCCACTCGAGAACCCGCCGAACGTCTGACCCGGGCCACCGACGATCGCATTGATGCGCATGAGCAGACACGGTGCGGCCAGCGATGCAGCGAGCGCGACTGCGGCGAGCGCGACTGCGGCGAGCACGCCCGCGGCGAGCACGCCTGCGGCGATCCGCAGGTTCCGTGGCACGGCCGACAGTCTGCATCACGGTGGGGGTCGCCGCCATCGCGCATGCGGTGACTCCGATCGGCGGGTCGGATCTGTCACGATCGTGGGGCTGATGACGACGCCACGACTCCGACTCACAGCGGCCGCTGCGGCCGCGCTCCTGCTCGCGGCCTGCAGCGGTGGGAACGACGAGGCCGTGCGCGTGCCGACGGCCGGAGCGACGACGACCCCGGTCGAACTCCCGCAACCCGAACGGGTCGACGACGCCGACGACCTGGACGATTCCGCCCAGGCCACGACCGATGCACCTCCGGCCGACACGCCCACCACCGAGGCTCCGACCACGACGACGGCGCCCCAGACCACGGCACCTCCGACGACGGCACCTCCGACCACACCGGCGCCGGCGGCCGAGGAAGCGCCGACCACCACCGACGCCACGATCTTCTACCGGCAGGGCGACACCGCGCCCGAGATCGAGATCATGCAGCTCAAGCTCATCACGCTCGGCTACTACTCGGGATCCCCCGACGGTGTGTTCGACGGCGACACCAACAGTGCGCTGCGCACCTTCCAGGGCGACTACGGCCTCGGGGTCGACGGTGTCTTCGGGCCACTCACCGATCGAGCGCTCACCGCCGCCGCCAACTCCGTCGTCGTCGACGACAGCTGACCGTCGGCGACGCAGCCGTTCAGCGACGCAGCCGTTCGGCGACGCAGCCGTTCGGCGACGCAGCAGTTCAGCGACGTAGCGAGGGCCGACCGAGTTCGCTCGAGCGGCGCGGCACGTAAGGCGCTTCCAACTCCGCGATGTCGTCGTCGGACAACTCGATCTCGAGCGACGCGATCGCGTCGTCGAGTTGCGCCATCTTCGTGACGCCGATGATCGGTGCCGTGACGACCGGCTTCGAGCTCACCCACGCCAGTGCGATCTGCGCCATCGGACGCCCGTGTCGTTCGGCGACCGTGCGCACCGCGTCGATGATCGCGACATCGCTGTCGTCGGTGTAGAGGTGCTTGTCCAACCCGTCGGTCTGGCCGCGCTTCGTCGAGTTCGACTGGTCGCCGACGGCCGTGCGGGTACCGGCCAGGTGGCCGCGCGCGAGCGGCGACCACGGGATCACGCCGATGCCCTCGTACTCGCACAGCGGATGCATCTCGACCTCTTCCTCGCGTGCGAGCAGGTTGTAGTGGTCTTGCATCGACACCATGCGCGCCCAGCCGTTGCGCTCGCTCGTCGACAGCAACGAGGCGAACTCCCAGGCGTACATCGAACTCGCCCCGAGGTACCGGACCTTGCCCGACTGCACCAGCGAGTCGAGGGCGGCGAGCATCTCCTCGGGCGGCGTGTGCGGGTCGAGTCGGTGGATCTGGAACAGGTCGATCGTGTCGACACCGAGGCGGCGCAGGCTGTCCTCGCACGACTGGACGATGTGCTTACGTGACAGGCCACCCATGTTCGGGCCGGTCCCCATCGGGAAGTGCACCTTCGTGGCGAGCACGATCTCGTCGAGGTTCCCGTGCCGACGCAGCATCTCGCCGGTGACCTCCTCGCTCGCGCCGTTCGAGTACACGTTCGCCGTGTCGAAGAAATTGATGCCCGCCTCGATCGCACGCCGGAAGAACGGTTCGGACTCGTCGGGCGGCAAGACCCACGGTCGCCAGTCGGGAGTCCCGAAACTCATGCACCCGAAGCACAGCTCCGACACACGCAGACCGGTCTGACCGAGACGTCGATACTCCATCCGCCGAACCTATCCCTTGGTTCGGTTCGGGTCGGGTCGGAGCCAGGCCCGCGCCCCGTCAACGGGCGGTCGATCGGGCCAGCGCGCGACTGGCGTAGTCGATGGCGAGCGAGGCACACACCGGTGGATCGAGCCCCGCCTGGACTCCTGCGAGGTACCCGCCGGCGAACGCGTCGCCGCATCCGAGCGCGTTGACCACAGCGTCCCGACGGGCGGGAACGTGGATGACATCGCTCCCTCGGACGGCCAGCCATGCGCCGCGCTCACCATCGGTCACCGCCACCCGCTCGACGACATCGAGCAGTGCACCGGCCGCCCGCGCCGGATCGGCATCGCCCGACAGATACTCGGCTTCGTCGGTACTCGGGAAGAGCATCGCTGCGTCTGCGAAGACGCTCAGCACGTCGGCGCGGTCGCACTCGGTCCGGAGCATCTGCGCCGACGACGGGTCGACCGAGCACGGGATGTTGCGCTTCGCCGCCAGCTCGAGCAGCAGCGCCATCGTCTCGGGTCCGCCGTCGGGGAAGTAGGTGTAGCCGGTGAGGTGGAGCCAGGTGATCCCGTCGAACCAAGCCGCGTCGACGTCGTCGGCCGTCATCACCGATGTGGTCGACAGATCGGAGACGAGGGATCGGTCGGCGTCGGCCTCGACGATCGCTGCGATCGAACGCGACTCGCCCCGACGAAGCACCGAGGTCTGCACGCCACGGGCCGAGAGGTCACCCACGAGAAAGTCGCCGAGCGCGTCGTCGCCGACCACCCCGACGAAGCGCGTCGCCGCTCCGGCTTTCGACGCCCACGCAGCGACGTTCGCCGCGGACCCGCCGCCCGACAACCGGACCGACCCGACCGTGTCGGAACCGGGCGTGATCCCGTCCGGTGTGGTGATGGTGACGTCGGCGTTCAGGTCACCGACGCACAGGAGGCGTGATGTGCTCACCATCGTGCCTCGGACGAGCCGAGCGGTTCGGGTGGCGTGGCCCAGTGGCCGGCGAACGGCCGCACGGTCCGCAATCGGCCGAACGACGAATCGACCTCGTGGAGAAGCGAATCGTCGACGGCGATCGGAGTCGGGACGAACGGGTCGGGCCCGCCCATCGACACCAACCAGTCACGCGTCCGCAGCAGCGAGACGCGCCCGAGCCACGACCCGCCGACGCGCCGTTGGTGCGCCACGAGTTGAGCGGCCAGCCCGGCGGCGAGGAACCCGGTGGCGTAGTCGAGCGCTTGGACCGGCAACCCGAGTGGGCCGCGGTCGGCCGGCGCCCCGTCGGCATCGACCGCTGCGTCTCCCCCGGCGGCGCGGATCCCGGTGGTCGACTGGACGATCGAGTCGAAACCACGCCGCCCCGCCCATGGCCCGACCCAGTCGAACGCGCAGACCTGGACCACGACCGAACCGGGTCGCTCGCTCGCCGCCCGTTCGGGAGTGAAGCCGTGCCCCGCCATCGCGCCGGGGCGGTACGCGTCGATCCAGACGTCGGCTCCTGCGAGAAGCTGGCCCAGTGCATCGCGCCCCGGCTCGGTCCGCAGGTCGAGCGACGCGTTGCGTTTCCCGAACCCGGTCGCCATCACACCCACCGGGACCGACGGAAGGTGGTCGGCGCCGAGTCGCATCACGTCGGCACCGAACGACGCCAGCATCAGGCCGGCGACAGGCCCCGCGAGTACCCGCGAGCAGTCGAGTACCCGGAGCCCGGCCGTCGAGGCCGAGCCCTCTGGCCGACCGGTCGTGATCACGGGCTGGTCGATGATCGGGTCGGCGTCGCCGATCTGCTCGACCGACATCAGGGGGAGGTCCCGGGTGGCCGCAGCGTGCGGGTGGGAGTCCCACTCGTCGAGCGAGCGGACGACGGCGCCGATCATCCCGTCGGCGATCAGGTCGGCTTCGAGATCGAAGGCGTCGCGCTGCGCGATCGCTGCGCCGACCGACTCGGCCGTCGCCTCGCATCCGAGTCGTGCGACCACACCGGCGGCGTGATGGTCGAAGTTGCAGTGGATCTGGAGGTGCCGACCGTCGGCAGTCGGATACACCCCCGACAGGTCGGCCCAGGCCGGCACCGGCGAGCCGTCGATCTCGACATGGGTCGTGCAGAAGGCGAGCAGGTGGGCGAGGTCGACGTCTCGCTCGGGCGCCGTGAGGCCCCGAACGGTTCCGACGGTGTCAGCACCAGCGATCGAGTACGCAGCCGACGACGCCAGCGCCCGGTCGACGTCGAACGCCGACTGCGCCACCCGCCGTGTCTGATCGATCGAGATGTGCCCGTTCGGCACCGACTCGCCCGGCACCAGAACAGCAATCCGATCGACGTCCACCCCCCGAACGTAACGTCCCGGGTCTGACCCGGACCGTTACCGCAGGCCCGGCGAACGTAACGTCCCGGGTCTGACCCGGACCGTTACCGCGGGTCTGGCGGACGTAGGTTGGGGTGGTGATCATCGAACTCGACGATCCCGCCGACCCGCGCCTCGACGACTACTGCTTGCTCAACGACCAGGCGGCACGACGCAACCGTGAGGGCGAGGAGTTCTTCATCGCGGAGGGATACGTCTCGATCGACCGGGTGGTCGACTCGGGCCACGACCTCCGATCGGTCCTCGTCACACCATCGCGTGTCGAACGGATCACCGAACGGGTTCCACACCTGAGTGACGGCGACGTGCCGCTCTATGTGATGACGCGCGACCTGATGGCGCAGGCCGTCGGCTTCGACCTCCACCGCGGCGTGGTCGCATCCGCATGGCGCCGGGCGATCCGCACCGTCGACCAACTCGTGGCCTCGCCTGCTCGCCGGATCGCCGTTCTCGTCGGGCTGAACGACGCCGAGAACGTGGGCGTGATCTCGCGCGCCGCCCGCGCCCTCGGTATCGATGCGATCCTGCTCGACCCCACGTGCACCGACCCCTACTCCCGTCGCACTGTGCGGGTGTCGATGGGCGAGGTGCTCCACGTGCCGATCGCCCGATCGACCGACTGGCCCGACGACGTCACGACTCTTCACGCAGGCGGGTTCACCACCTGGTCGATGACGCCCGCCGACGATGCCATCGACCTGTGGTCGGTCCGACCCCACGAGCTTCCCGACCGGCTCGCGATCGTCGTCGGAGCCGAGGGCCCCGGCCTCGACGACGCGACGATGCGCGCCACGACCACACGCGTGCGGATCCCGATCGATCCGGGTGTCGATTCGCTCAACGTCGGCCATGCCGCAGCGATCACCTTCGCCGCCGTCGCCCGCCCCGCCTGACGTCGCGAACAGACCCGCCGCCGACCCGCCGCCGCCGGGCGCCAGCGCGGCGAGCCAGCCCAACGACGACGGGCGCGAGCATCCTTGATGCTCGGTGCGCGGTCGCGACCCACCTCGCCGACCTACGCTCGCGCCGTGAGCGGGACCGACAGAGAAGCGCGCCGTACCGGCGCACGCCGGGCGATCGACCCGCCCGTGCCAACTCAGTCGACCACACCTTTCGACGAAGCCAGCCGAGCCGAGCGTGACGGCAAGATCGACGAGGCCCGCGACGAGCTCGAGAAGCGAGACGCCGAGACACCACTTCCGGCCCCCGACCCGGACGACAAGAACTTCAGACGCAAGAAGACGTGGTGGCACCAGCACCTCGAGCCCGAAGAGCGACGGCGGGTCATCGCCGAACTGGGCATCAAGCGCGAGTCGCACTGGGCGTTCCGGTTCTCCGTGATGATGTCCCTGTCGATCGTGGTGGCGGTCATGGGCCTCGCCGCCAACTCGGCGGCCGTGGTGATCGGTGCGATGCTGCTCGCCCCCCTGATGCAGCCGGTGCTCGCTGCGGCGGCGTGCATCGCGATGGCGCTGTTCCGCAAGTCGCTCCAGCAGGTCGGGTTCGTGTTCGCCGCAACGATCGGCGGCGTGGCGCTCTCCTACGTCCTCGCCCGACTGTTCGTCACCGGAGATCTTCCCCAAGAGGTGCTCAGCAGAACGGCCCCGGACATCCGCGACCTCGTCGTGGCGCTCGGCGCTGGAGCTGCCGGCGCGTATGCCACCGTTCGCCGAGACGTGTCGTCGTCGCTGCCCGGCGTGGCCGTGGCTGTTGCTCTCGTCCCGCCGCTCGGCGCCGTCGGCGTCGCACTCGAAGCCGGCCAGAACACCCTTGCCCGTGGTGCGCTCCTGCTCTACACGACCAACCTCGCCGCCATCGTCCTCGCTGCATCGATCGTGTTCGTGGTGACCGGCTTCGTGCCGCCGCGCAGGCTGGCGACCACGTTCCGTCGAACGGCACTCGTGTCGGCGCTCGTCTTCGCCATCGTCGTCGCGATCGCAGTACCCCTCTACCAAGCCTCGCGAACCGCGGTCGACAACACCGACCGTCAGCTCCAGGCACGCGAGATCGTCGACGGGTGGCTCGGCGCAGTCACCACCACCCGCGCACCGTCGATCCAGTTCAACGGGATGAACATCGTCGTCGACGTCCGCAGCTTCGAGTCGCCGCCCGATCAGACCCCGCTCGTCGAACAACTCCGGCTGCGTTTCGGGCTCGACGTCCTCTTGGAGTGGACGCGTCTCGAACAAGCGGTGGTCCCCACGACCGTCGTGGTCACCGACGAAGACCGGCTCCGCACACAGATCAAGACGATCGTCGACACGTGGCTCCAGAGCGGCGAGTTCGACGGCATTCGTCGCCTCGACCTCTTCACCTTCTCCGACGATCTCGTCCGCGTGGACGCCAGCGGCGTCGGCGACGCTCCGTCGGTCGCCGACCTGACCGAGCTCATCGCTGACGAGCTCGACCGGTCCCTCGAAGTGCAACTGACATGGCTCCGGCGGGAGAACGTCTCGGCTGCGATCCCCGAACCGACTCCCGACGAAGAACTGCTTCGCCGAGTGTCCGACATCGCAAACCAGTGGGCCGGAAGCAACGACGTGACCGTACTCGGAGTGTCGTACGACTCCGAGCGCGCCGTGATCGAGGTGGCGGGCGAGCAGCGACCCGACGCCACCGACCTGGTCGACGATGCTCGCAGCGTGGTCCCCGACGATGTCGAGGTGTTGATCCTCTTCAGTCAACGCTTCGACATCACCACCACGACCACGACCACCACGACGACCACCACGACCACGACGACCACCACGACGGTGCCGCCGACGACCGCCGCTCCGACCACCGCCGCCGAACTGTGAGCCGTGTCGGACCGGATCGTGTCGGCGGGATCAGACTTCCCGGACCCGTGGCGACCCCTCACGACACACGGGTTCGACCCAGCCGTGCGGCTCCGACCGGCCCGCGGGTGTCCGGTATGGCTCGACGGTCGGCCGACCGGGTCTGCGGTTGAATGACGTGGTGATGCACTCGCTGACCGAACTGGCCGCTCACCCTGACGCGAGAGCGGCCGAACCGTTCGCCGATGCCGAGCATCCGTTGCGTCGCCTGACTCGCGCTCAGGCGCTCGGCGAGGAGTGGACCGCCGACGACGCGATCCGCGTGCAGGAGATCTTCGACGGGTTGGCGCCCGAGTGGAGCGAGAGCCACGTCGACCCCGTCAAGGCGGCTCCGGTCGCCGACGCCCTCGAGCGTGGCAATGTCCCGCTCCTCGGAGAATGGTTGGAGGTCGGGTCCGGCACGGGCGCCGGTGCTCGCATCCTGGCGGGGCGCGTGTTCTCGGTGGTGTGCACCGACCTGTCGGCACAGATGCTGGCCCACGCTCCCGATCTCGCGCCGCGTCTCCGCTCCGATGCGTCACGCCTCCCCTTCGCAGACGGCTCGTTCGATGCCGTGCTCTTGATCAACATGTTCCTGTTCCCCGAGGAAGTCGACCGCGTCCTGCGCCCCGGCGGCACCGTCCTGTGGGTCAACACACTCGGCGACCAGACCCCGATCCACCTGCCACCGAGCGACGTACTCGAGGCACTCCCCGGTCCGTGGACCGGGACGACGGCGCGCGCCGGCACCGGTTTCTGGCTCACCGCTCAGCGCCTCGCATCGTGACGAGCGTCGACACGGCGGCAACTCTCGGCGGCGCCACCGTTGCTCGCCCGAAAACGAGACATGACCCCCGGATCGTTCCGAGGGTCATGTGAGTCGTGCGAACGTGATCAGGCTTCGGCTTCGACCGGTTCCTCGTCACGGGGTTCGGGAGCTTCGCCCAGTCCCATCTTGTGGAAGATCTCCGCTTTGGTGTACTCGAAGTCGGCTTCCTCGACTTCGCCCGCGGCGTGCTTCTCGTTCAGGATGCGGAACTCTTCGAGCAACGCGTCCTCGTCGGGACCGTCGTCGGTCTCCTCGGCCTTGGCCGCACTGCGACCGTGGCGAATGGCTTGTTTCTCGGCTTTGCGTTCCTTCTTGCGAAGTTCGCGCTGCCTCTTCTGGTAACTCTGCGGGCTGGATGCCATGCAGAATCCCCTCCTCTCAGATTTCCTTGACGTCGACTGCTTCTGGACCCTTGCGTCCTGGTTCCACGTTGAACTCCACCTTGGCGTCGTTGTCCAACGACCGGCGACCGGTTCCGACGATGTTGGAGTAATGGACGAAGACGTCGTTGCCGCCTTCGTCGGGGGTGATGAATCCGAAGCCCTTCTCATCATTGAAGAACTTCACGATGCCTGTGGCCATATCGGCTCCTTCTGTCTCTCGAGCCTGATACGACTCATGTGTAGCCCGGTCACTGTAGTGGTCGAGGGGCGAAATCGTGGCGCGGGAGCGCCGGACGGATCTGCGAACGGTCAGGCGAATCGCCACGGACGGTGTCGGATCTGGAACGGTCGGTGGCCGGTGTGGACGAGGCGTCCGACGATGATCGAGGCCATCAGCGTGCCGCTCACTCCACCCGCCAACAGCGCACCGTCGATGACGATCAGCCCGTACACGAGCCAGATCGCCGACTCGATCCACGCCATGTTCCACGTGGCCGGAGCCACGCCACCGAGGTCAGACGTGCGACATGCTGCAACGACCGCCGGCGCCAACTGCAACCCGTAGCAGAGACCGATCGCGATGCCCGCCGCCCCCCAACCTCCGACGAGCAGGAACGGGAGCGGCGCCATGCCGAGCAGCAGCGCGCCGACCACCATCGACCCGAGGACGCGAATTCCGAGGGTGCGCAGCAACGTGGCGCCGATGATCATGTAGAGCACGGCCGCAGCGGCCGACACGGGTACGAGGCCCCAGAGTCCGTGGGTCATCCCGTAGGTAAGCCACCAGATGTTCATCGCGATGCTGACACCGGCCCACACTCCCGACAGACCGTCGGTGTTGCGCGTCCGGATCAGCCGGGCGGCCTGCGGATACGCCATTGCGGCACCGGTCACGTTGGCGATCACGAGCATCATCGTGATGAGGACTGCGGTCATGGGGATGCCTCCTTCGGCAGGGACGGTGAGTGTGTGAGAGAGAGAGATGTGTGCGGACCGTCAGAGAGTTAGCTCCTGACAGGGGTCAGGTTCTAACGCGTCATAGACCCTTACGCAACTCCTTTCGGGGGTAGACTCGTCCTCGTGTACGTCGCATCGGTCACAGATTCGGAGCACCGCATCACCCTCGAAGTCCTGGTCGACGTCACGAACGCCGTGACCGACGACGACTTCGACCTGCGCGCACTGCTCTCCGAGGCCGGCTTCAGTCGCGCGCCCGACGCGTCCGCGGCGTCGGTCGACCGGGTCACACAGCGTTTCGTGGCGCTCGCCCCGTTCTTCGCGTCGCTGCCCGACCTCTCGACCGACGAAGCATCGGCGCGCGTCACCGAGGAACTCACCGAACTCCCGATCACCCCGTCGATCGTCGCTCACGACGGCACGGCGCCGCACATGCACTGGACGCCGTCGACCGCCCTCTTCGACGACCAGGTGATGGCTGACGTGATCATGGCGCTCGCCCAGGAGGTGTGCGACAACGGGACGATTCGATTCGGCACGTGCGCCGCCGACGGCTGCGGACACCTCTTCTACGACGCCACACGCAATCGGTCGAAACGCTTCTGTTCCGACTCCCGTTGCGCGAGCCGCACCCACACCGCCGACCACCGGGCACGCCGACGGGCGTAGATCAGCGCGACGCAGGAATACTGAGGCCACCAGCGAGTTGAAGCTGGCGTTCCTGCAATCCACCGCCGACCCGGGAGGTCTGCCATGCCCGACAACGACACCGCCACGAACATCGAGTTCTGGATCGACCCCATCTGTCCCTTCTGCTGGGAGACGGCCCGTTGGGTCGTCGACGAAGTGGTCCCGAATCGCAACGTGAACATCACTTGGCAGCCGATCAGCCTGCTGTTCAAGAACGACCCGCCGGAGGATTCCGACTACTTCGGACCGGTCAACACGACGCACCGCATGCTGCGCGTCCTCGAAGCCGTCCGCGACGCCGCCGACACTCCTGAGGCCGGCAACGACGACGTCTTCTCGCTCTACTGGGAGCTCGGATCACGCATCCATCACGACAAGGAACTCGACTTCGACATCGCCGATGCGCTCACCACCGTCGGCCTCGATGCAGCACACGCATCTGCCGCCGACGACGAGAAGTGGGACGCCGTCATCCGCACCGGCATGGACGACGGGCTGAGCCTCGTGGGCAACGACGTCGGCACGCCGATCATCGCGACCACGAACACACAGGGCGAGCGGGTCGGCTACTTCGGCCCGGTCATCACCAAGATCCCGCCGACCGAGCAGAGCCTGCAGATGTGGGATGCGCTCATGGCGATGATGGAGATCGACGGCTTCTTCGAACTCAAGAAGACCCGCACCGAGGGCCCCGACTTCGGCGACCGCCCCGACCCTCGCTGACCACGATCGCATGCACGGTTGCGTGACGGACGACCCCGTCACGCAACCGGTCAGGCGAACGCGTCGACGCCGGTGGCTGCGGCAGAGAAGGCCCACAGACGAGCTGCCTCGTCGGCGTCGACGGCATGGCTCGCGACTCCGATGAAGCGAGCCGCCGGATCGGCGGGGTCACTGAGTTGCGCCACGTCGGCGTCCTCGCAGTAGACGCCGCCCTTGCCGTCGAGCTGGCTCGACGTGGCGCACCACAGTGTCGTCGACGCACCCTGGGTGGGCGACTTGAACTGCTCGTTGACGTTGCCCTCGGCGTCGACCCAGCCCATCGCGATCATCTCCTCCTGGGGGAGGTGACGCTGCAAGGGCGTCATGATCCCGCCCGGGTGGACGGCGAAGGCCCGCACGCCCGACGCCTCTCCGAGCACGTCGAGTTGCACGGCGAACAGCGAGTTGGCCGTCTTGGCCTGGCCGTACGCCACCCATTTGTCGTAGCCGCCCGTCGAGAAGTGGACGTCGTCCCATCGCATCGCCGACAGCTTGTGGCCCGTCGACGACAGCGACACGACGCGTGCTCCCCCTGCTGCTCCCGCCTCCGCGATCAGCGGCCACAGCTGGTTGACCAGCGCATAGTGGCCGAGATGATTGGTGGCGAACTGCGACTCCCACCCATCGCCCACTCGCGTCTCGGGGCACGCCATGACCGCGGCGTTGTCGATCATGATGTCGATCGGGGTGCCCTCGGCGATCTGAGTGACGGCGAACGCCTCGACACTCGCCAGGTCGCTCAGGTCCATCTCGCCGACGGTCACGCCGTCGATGTTCTCCGACGCCAGCACCTCACGGGCGTGGTCGGGTCGACGCGCCGGGACGACGACGTCGGCGCCGACACCGACCAATGCGCGCGTCGTCTCGAGGCCGAGACCGGAGTAGCCGCCGGTGATGACGACTCGGCGGCCCGAGAGGTCGACCCCGGCGAGGACGTCGTCGGGTTCGCTGCGCAGGCCGAAGCCGGAGTCGATCGGAGCCTGTGGTGTCGTCATGCGGGCGACCGTAGAGCACCGATCGCGTGGCGCTCGCCGCGGACTGTGGGACGGGGTCCGATCGTCGCCGTTCGGCGCCCGGCGATGTCGTTCTGCTGGGTGCACGTCCCACTGATCGACGGGCCGACGGTGTGCACTACGTTCGGACGAGACACGAGGGGGCCACCATGAACCGAGCCAGACGATCGATTGCAGGCTGCGCTCTCGCAGGCGTGCTCGCAGTGGGCGCAGCGATCGTCTCGACGCCGAGCACTCCCGTCGGTGCGACGCCGGTGGTCCCGGTCGTGCTCGCCGAGAGTTCGTCGGAGAGGGGATTCACCACCGTCTTCGCCGACGACGGGCGGCTGATCTTCTCCGACGGCACCGGTCGACTGAGGCGCTACGACCCCGCCACCAAGTCGACGACGGTCGTCACCGACGGCGTCGACGACCCCGACGGCGGCCTTCCGTCCGTCGTCACCGGCCGCTCGGAGACCGGATCCGACGGCGAGCAACTGCTGTTCTACCGAGGCACCGACAACACCCTGAAGCGTCTCGACCTGACGACCGACGCCATCACGACCATGATCACCCTCGGACCCGACGAGCAGATCGAACGGTTCCAACAGCACTTCGGTGGAAACGCAGTCCTGATGCGGATCATCGCCTCTGACGCGACGGCGCGACTCCACGTCTTCGACGCGTTCGGTGGCTCCGTCGCCCCCGCTGTCGACACCATCGAGCGGTTCGGCTCGTCCCGAGCAGCATTCGAGGACGACACCTGGTACTTCGAGAAGGGAAGCGACACCTCCACCGAACTCCGCTCGGTCTCCCTCGGCGGCTCGTCGACGAGATTGGTCGCGCAGCCGTTCATCACCGACTTCGGTTTGCTGTCGTCGGGCTCGCCACGGTTGTTCTTCGAAACCCGACCACCGGGAGACGTGACCACACACTGGATTCTCGACGAGAACACCACGACGCCGACCCCGTTCCACACCGATGACGGTCGCGCGTTCCCTCAGTACCTGCCGGGCGGACGCTTCGCCGCCTTCGACTCACTGATCGTCTCCTTCGACGGCGCCTTCGCGAACTGGACGTTGACACCTCCTCCGAACATCGACGGGTACGAACCTCCGCGACCCCAGGTCGGCTTCGACACCGACACCGGTCGAGTCGTCGTGACATGGTCGTACCGACGGATCGGCGACAGCCCGTCCATTGCCTCGCCCGTCCTCTCCTACCCACTCGAAGGAGGGGAGCCCACCGAGCTGCCATCGAACGAGATCCCCTTCGAGTTCGACCCGAACCGCATCGAGTTGTTCTACGGCGGAGTCATCGAGGTCAGCGACAACGGAGACGACACGTCGACACTGTCGTACACGCCCGCGCGGTCGACGACCCCTCGGATCGTCGAGACCTCGGCCACGAGTCGGCCACGGCTCGAGGAGGGTTCCGGGCGGATGACCTACCAGCGCTCCGACGGCACGTTCGTGACCTATGCGCTCGAACAGGACGAGTCGGCCGAGATCGTCGGACTCGGCGGCGACCGGATCACCTCGCGACGTCTCGGCGCCGACAGGGAACAACTTCTGGTGGTGCGCAGCTGCTTCTCGCTGAACTCGTGCCCGGGCGCGGGCATCTTCGTGATCGAAACGCCCTTGCACGCGGTACCCACCGTCTTCACACCGGTTGCGCCCGCTCGTCTGCTCGACACCCGTGGCACCGGCCGGACCATCGACGGGACAGGGCAGGGAGGCGGGCGTGCCGAGGCTGGTTCGGTCACCGAGTTCTCGATCCGAGATCGGGGTGGCATCGCGAATCTCGCCGACACGGCGATCCTGAACTTCACCGCCGTCAACCCCTCCGGTGGCGGATTCCTGACGGTCTACGGCTGCGACGTCGATCGGCCCACCGCATCGAACCTCAACTTCGTCCCACGAGGCACCCGTGCCAACGTCGTCGCCGTCGAGGCGGGTGCCGACGGGAGCGTGTGCGTGTACACGTCGGCCGAGACCGACCTGATCGCCGACGTGACGGGCTACGCGATCCGAGGTGCGAACCCACGTGCGCTCGAGCCGAAGCGGTATCTCGACACCCGCGACTCTGACACGTTCGATCAGAAGTTCCGCGACGGAGGCCGAGTCGAGGCAGGCGAAACCGTCGAGGTCGATGTCGCCGGGCGAGACGCCGAGATCGGAGGCTTCAGTGCGACCGTCCTCTTGAACATCACCGCTGTCAACCCGTCTGCGGGCGGATTCCTCACCGTCTTCCCCTGCGGCGGCGACGTGCCACTGGCTTCCAACCTGAACTTCGAGAGAGGCCAGACCGTCGCCAACGCCGTGCTCACCCCCACCGGGGTGGGCGGAAGGATCTGCATCTTCAGCTCCGCCGAGACCCACCTCGCGATGGACGTCAACGGTGTCGATTCGATCTTCACCATCCGCAGTCTGATCCCGCGCCGGTACTTCGACTCGCGACCCAGGGGCGAGACGGTCGACGAGACGCAGCAGCGAGGCGGGCGCATCCCCGCCGGCAGCGTCACCCGAGTGAAGATCAGAGATCGAGCGTCGATCGCCGACGACGCCGCCTCGGTCTTCTTGAACGTCACGGCGTTTCGTCCGAGCGCAAGCGGGTTCCTGACCGTGTACCCCTGCGGCATCGACCGCCCCAACGCATCGAACGTCAACGCATCACGAGGGAGCATCACTCCCAACGCGGTCTTCACCGACATCGGCGCCGACGGGACCGTGTGCATCTACAACGAACGCGAGACGGACCTGTTCGTCGACGTCTCGGCATACGTCCCGTCCGGTCCATTCTCGGGCACCTTCTGATGGCCACGACCAGGCCGATGGCGTTGGCGATGGCGACTCGGCTCGCAGGTCGGAGAGAGCGATGACGAACCCGACGATCGACGGCCGCCTCTTCCAGGAGGCGTACTTCGTCGACGACCTCGAGCGGGTGATCGAAGCCTGGTCGTCGACCTTCGGGGCCGGACCCTTCGTGATCAGCCCGCACCATCGATGCGACCGATTCGACTACCGCGGGACCGACCAGGAGGCCGACGTCTCATACGCGTTCGGGTACCTCGACGACGTGATGATCCAGTTCATCGTTCAGCACGACGACACGCCGTCGATCTACCGCGACATGTACCCCGACGGCCCGGCCGACGGTGCGGGCTTCCACCACCTCGGCTTCCTCGTCGACGACTTCGAGCGTGAGTTCGACGCCCTCGAGAGTGCGGGCTCCACCTGCGCGACACGGCTGTACGCCGACGGTGTCGATGCTGCGTACTTCGACACGCGTTCCATCACCGGCGGCTTCACCGAGATCCACGGCACGCCGCCGCGCATCGTCGAGGCCTTCGCCTCGTGGCAGTCCGCTCACGCCGCCCGCCGGCCCGGCGATCCCGCCATCATCCCTCGCCACACCTGACGGGCCATACGCGAAGGGTCTGTCCCCTCACGTACGCATTGCGCGAAGGGCCATACGTAAAGGGTCTGTCCCCTCACGTATGCATCGAGTTGTCTCCTCGCCCTGGATCGGTTCGACGGGCACGTGCACCTGTGGCAGCGTCGGGGAATGTCGAACGACCAGTACTTCGAACAGAACCGGCGCAACTGGGACGACCGGGCGGGCCTGCACGCGCAACCGACCACCGGCTACAAGCTCGACCGCTATCGGGACGATCGGTCGCTGATCAGCCAGGTCGTCGACTTCGACCGTCGGTACCTCGCTGACCTCGATGGTCTGTCGGTGCTGCACCTGCAGTGCCACATCGGCACCGACACGTTGTCGCTCGCCCGCCTCGGCGCCGAGGTCACCGGGCTCGACCAATCGGGCGCATCGCTGGCTGCGGCGCGGGACCTCTTCGCATCGGTCGACACCTCCGGCGAGTTCATCGAGGCGAACGTGTACGACGCCGTCGATGCACTCGGTGGGCGCCAGTTCGACCTCGTCTACACCGGGGTCGGCGCCCTCAACTGGCTCCCCGACGTGGTCGCGTGGGGCCGAGTGGTCGGCGCGCTCGTTCGGCCCGGTGGGAAGTTCTACATCCGCGAAGGCCACCCGATGGCGATGACGATCGACGACGCCGACCACGGCGACGACTCACTGCGGTTGAAGTACCCGTACTTCGAGACGGTCGAGCCGATGACGTTCGACGAATCGGCGACCTACGTCGACACCGGCGGAGTGGCGGTCACCGAGGTCCGCAGCCACGAGTGGGCGCACGGCATCGGCGAGGTGTTCATGGCGCTGACGAACGCCGGGCTGCAGGTGACAGCGCTCGACGAGCATCGCTTCCTCGACTGGAAGCTGCTCCCGTCGATGGTCGAGGTCGACGAACTCTGGCACATGCCTGACGACCAGAAGGACCTGCTCCCCCTCATGTACTCCATCGCCGCCACGAGACCCGCCTGACCACCCGGTTGCACAGCGGCCGGACCCGACAGGCCCGGCCGCAGCACACTCGATGTCACCTCAGGACTGCACACCAGAGTCAGGATCCATCCCTCGTCTTCTCTCAGCCTGAGTGGTGATCAGATCGTCCTCTCGCAAGGCGCCACGAGCCGAGCGACCTTCCTTTCCTGAGCAGCGATGTGGGAACGCAGCGAGAGGGCGATCTGGCGCCACTCAGGTCAGTCCAAACGCTCGATGATGGTGGCATTGGCCATGCCGCCGCCTTCGCACATGACCTGGAGGCCGTACTTGCCGCCGGTGCGCTCGAGCTCGTTGAGCAACGTCGCCATGAGCTTGGTGCCTGATGCACCGAGCGGGTGGCCGAGTGCGATGGCGCCGCCGTTGACGTTGACCTTGCTCATGTCGGCGCCGGTCTCCTTCTGCCAGGCGAGGACGACCGAGGCGAACGCTTCGTTGACCTCGAAGAGATCGATGTCGTCGATGGTGAGGCCGGTCTTCTCGAGGATCTTCTTCGTCGCCGGGATCGGGCCCTTGAGCATGGTGACCGGGTCGGTGCCGGCGAGGGCGAAGCTGTGGAACTTGGCGCGGGGCTTCATGCCGAGTTCGGCGGCCTTCTCGGCGCTCATGATGAGCACGGCCGACGCACCGTCGGAGATCTGCGACGAGTTGCCGGCGGTGATCTTGCCGTCTTCCTTGAAGGCGGGCTTCAACTTGGCGAGACCTTCTGCGGTCGTGCCGTCGCGGATTCCTTCGTCGTCTTTCACGGTCACGGTCTGGCCGTCGATCTCGACGTCGACGGGGACGATCTCACGCTCGAAGCGGCCTTCGTCACGGGCGACCGCGGCGCGCTGCTGGCTTTCGGCACCGAAGGCGTCGAGGTCTTCGCGGGTGATGTCGTAGTCGTCGGCGATCATGTCGGCGCCGATGCCCTGGGGCGGCAGGCCGGTTTCGGAGTAGCGGTCCTGCTGGTCCTGGCTGAACGGGAAGCCCATGCCCTGGACGATCGAGGCGCCCATCGGCGTGCGGGTCATCACTTCGACGCCGGCGGCGACCACCACGTCGTAGGCGCCGGCGATGACGCCCTGCGCGGCGAAGTGCATCGACTGCTGGCTTGATCCGCACTGGCGGTCGACGGTGGTCGAGGGAACCTCTTCGGGCCATCCGGCCGACAGCACGGCGTTGCGGCCGATGTTGAGCGACTGCTCGCCGACCTGCATGACGCAGCCCATGATGACGTCGTCGACCATGGCCGGGTCGAGGCCGGTGCGCTCTTCGAGAGCCTTGAGGACGTGCGCGGCCATGTCGACCGGGTGGACGTCTTTGAACTGTCCGTTGCGCTTGCCGCCCGGGGTGCGGACTGCGTCGATGATCACTGCTTCGGTCATGGTGTCTCCTGTGTGCTGGGTGTTCGATGGATGTGTTCGCTTCGATGACTGGCCCGTCGGTCCCGGGGCGTGCGGAACGATTGGTCGGGAAGGGCGGACCGCAGGTTCTGCTGGAGCCGGGTCAGGACCCAGCTGAGGGCCTGACGCTCTTCGCGTCCGATGCCGTGGCGGAGTTCGCCGCGCAGGACTTCGTCGATCTCGACGATCTGCTTCGACACGGCTCGCCCGTCGTCGGTGATGTCGACGCGCCAGACGCGCCGGTCACCGGGGACGGCGAGCCGTTCGACGAGGCCGCGCGCCTGGAGGCGATCGACGATCGTGCCCAATGCGGCTCGCCCGGTGCCGAGTTGGTCGGCGAGTTCGGTCTGTGTGGTCGCCCCGAACTCGGCGACGTAGGCGAGCAAGCTGGCCTGGGTGAGGTTGAGATCGAGGGGCTGGAGGCGGGCGTCGAACGCCTCGCGGATCAGGCGCGCCGTGGCCATGAGCGTGGACTCCACCCGCAGCCAGGGCGGGGAGTCGAGTTCGTTGGCGGTGAGGTTGCGCATGTGATCACGAGGTCGTGTGGACAGGCATTGTATGACGCCATACAGTATGTTCCAAGTCAGATCGAGACCACACATCAAGCGTCACCCAGACCTCAGCCCAGGAGTCCCCGACATGAGCATCACCCTCACCCCCGACGAAGCCGCCGCCTTCCGCACGAAGTGCGACGACTTCCTCGACACATACGCCTTCCGGCCCGGCCAGGGCGTCCCGACCTACGAAGACCAGAAGGCGTTCCTGGCGGCAGCCGCAGGCGCCGGCCTCGCCGGAGTCGCCTACGAGGAGAAGTACGGCGGCGGCGGCCTGACCCCCGCCCACGACAAGATCTGGCGCGAAGCGCAGGGCAACCACACCATGATGAGCGGTGCCTTCATCATCAGCCACGGCATGTGTCTGCCGATGCTCGCCGAGTACGGCTCCGAGGAGATCAAGAAGCGCTACGTCCCCGACAACATCTCGGGCAAGACGCTCTGGTGCCAGATGTTCTCCGAGCCCGGCGCCGGGTCCGACGTGGCCAGCCTCCAGTCCAAGGCGTACAAGGACGGCGACGAATGGGTCCTCAACGGCCAGAAGGTCTGGACCACCACCGCCCACATCGCCGACTACGGCGTGGTCATCTGCCGCACCGACGCCGACCAGCCCAAGCACGCCGGCATCTCGATGTTCGTGATGGACATGAAGGCACCGGGTGTCGAGATCCGGCCGATCCACCAGATCGACGGCGGCAGCGAGTTCAACGAGGTCTTCATGACCGACGTGCGCGTGCCCGACGATCACCTGCTCGGTGAGTACAACAACGGCTGGCGCATGGCCACGGCGATGCTCATGTACGAGCGCGTCGCGATCGGCACCGCCGGGTCGGGTCGGATCAACCAGCCGACCTACAAACTGCTGCTCAAGGCGGCCCAGGAGAACGGCAAGGTGAACGATCCCGTCGTGCGCCAGCAACTCATGAACATCTACTCGATGGAGACCACGAAGGCCCTCGTCGCTCAGCGCACCAAGGCCGAGCAGAAGGCCGGCAAGACTCCCGGGCCGGGCGGGTCGCTCGGCAAGCTCCTCGGGTCGAACATCGCCTGGACGATGCGCGAGTGCGCGCTCGAGATCGCCGGCCCGCAGACGGTCGCATGGGAGCCCGATGCGCCGAACGGCGACGAACGCCAGCGGATCTTCCTCAACTCGTTCCAGTCGTCGATCGCCGGTGGCACCGACGAGATCCAGCGCAACATCATCGGCGACCGCGTCCTCGGACTGCCCCGTGAGCCGTCGGTTGACAAAGGCGTGGCGTTCAAAGACCTGACCGTCGGCACGCAGGCGCAGTAATCTCGGCACTACTCGTGGCGTCGCTGCCACGGACGGCGAGATTCGAACCGTGAGACTTGAGCATGCCTTGCGACCGGCTCGGTCACGTCGTAGCGTGGGGTGACCATGGTTCTTCCGCCTCCTGGCGGCGCGTCCGAGGACGCGCCCGGCCTCCCCATCTCGTCGCAGGTCGACGTCGCAGGCGTGGGAGACGCGCGTCGTGTGGCGAGCACCGATCTGATCGATCGAGCGCGCGAGGGCGACCGCGACGCCCTCGCCCTTCTGTGGCGCCAGTACGCGCCGCACGTTGTTCGCCTGCTCGCGATCCAGCGGATTCCCGACCCCGAATCGCACGCCGCCCGGATCTGGTCGGAGATCGGCAACACGATCGCCCGCTTCGAGGGTGACGGTGAGGCCTTTCGGCGCTGGGTGCTCCTCGTCGCCGGACGCCATGCCCATCTCGCACGACCCGACCTCGATCCCGAGGCGAGCAACGCCGAGCCGGCGCCGATCGACATGGCCCTCCGCGACGGTGACGTCGACGACGCGCTCGCCGCGCTCACTGCGCTGCCACCACCGAACGCCGAAGCGGTCATGCTGCGCCACGTCCACGGCCTGTCGGTCGCCGACACGGCCACGATCGCCGCGGTCGATCCGGGCCAGGCTCGCCTGCTCGCCCACGAGGGAACACGCCGACTGCGGTCTCTCCTCTCGGTCACCGACGACAACGGGCAGGTCGTCGAGCGAGGCAGCGAAGTCAACGTCACCGAGAGTCTGCGCCAGCCCGGCACCGACGGCGAACTCGCCGCCGAAGCGCGTCACGTCGACATGCTCCTGTCATCGATGTCGTCGACGGTGGGGCTCACCTCGATCGACGACGATGAGCGTCGACGACGGCGTCGCGCCCTCGCGTTCGTCGCCTCGGCCGTCATCCTCCTCGGCGGCGGCGTGATGTTCACGTCGCTGGCCACGGGTCAGCAGCCGGTCGCCGGTCTCGCCGTCGATGTCGACGTCGACGGCCCGAGTGGCTCAGCCGGCGTACGCGAATACATCCAGACGGTCGACGAGGACGGCGTCCCGATCGACGGAACCTCGACCGAGGAAGAAGACACCGAACTCGCCGCTGCCGAACGCAGGACGGGCACGATCCAGGTGGCTGTCGACGACGGATCGGTCAGTACGAGCGACGGATCGGCCACCGAAACGGTTGCGCCGCGCCGTGATCGCACCTCGGCGCCGGCGGCAGGCCCGCCCGCTCCCGCAGCGATCCCCACGGCTCCGTCGAGGTCCCGCCCGGTCGTCAACACCACGCCGATCGGGCCGCCCACGCCCAACGACATCCCGGTTGCTCCGAACACTCAGGCGCCTGCGACTCAGCCTCGCGTCACCGTTGCGCCCGGCACCGTCCCGCGCGCCACCTCCGCACCGACCACCGCTGCACCGCGCGCAACGACCGCCACCACACGGCCACCGGCCACAGCAGCGCCCACCACCCGCCCACCGGCAACCGCGGCGCCGACCACCGCACGTCCTCGCGTGACGACAGCGCCCACCACCGCGACACCGACGACCCGACCGCCCGTCACCGCCCCGCCCACCACCCCGCCGCCGATCACCGCCCCGCCCACGACCCGCCCTCCGGCGACGGTGGCGCCCACCACCGCGACGCCCACCACCGCGACACCGACGACCCGACCGCCCACCACCGCCCCGCCCACCACCCGGCCGCCGATGACCGCCCCGCCCACCACCCGGCCGACCGTGACGGCACCGGTCAACACTCGGCCGGCGGTCACAGCACCCGGCAACGGAGCCGGAAATGGTGTTGGTAACAGCGCTGGCGGCGGCTGACTGCTCGGCTCGGGAGTGACCGGTCCCGGCGACTTTCCGCCCGGTTTCTTCTCTCGAGCCGACGAGTCGTCCGACGCCGAGTTCTACGCCTTCGATCGGCTCGTCACCCACATCGACGGCGGTGCGATCGCAGCAATCGGTGATCTGTACGACGAACTCGGGTTGACCGGTGACGTCCTCGACATCTGCTCGTCGTGGATCTCGCACTTCCGAAACGCTCCCCGTCGGCTCGCGATCACGGGCATGAACGCCGCCGAGTTGGCTGCCAACGAGGTGGCCGACCAGTGGTGGGTCGCCGACCTCAACGTCGACCCGACCCTTGCCGCACCCGACGCCTCGTTCGATGCCGTCACCTGCGCCGTCTCGGTCGACTACCTGTCCCGGCCACTCGCCGTCTTCGCCGACGTGGCCCGGGTGCTGCGGCCCGGCGGCGTGTTCGTGTGCACCTTTGCGAACCGCTGCTTCCCGACGAAGGCGATCCGCGGATGGCTCGCCACCGACGACGCAGGCCGGTGTGCGATCGTGGCCCGCTACTTCGAACTGACCGACGACTTCGGTCCGGCGACCATCGAGCACCGCAACCCGGGCGCCTCGGGCGACCCGCTCTACGCCGTGTACGCCACTCGCCGCTGACAAGCCGGAACAGAGCGCGAATGCGTTCGGTCGGGGGCCCGGTCGACCCGAAACCTTCACGTGACCGCATGACGCGTCGCAGCGCCCGACTCCAATCGGGTCGGGCGCGGCGACCGGTCGTCCTCAGTTGGTTCGGAGCTTCGTGCCCCTCAGAGCTTCACGACGTCGGAGGTCTCGAGGGTGTCGAGGTCATTGGCCTGGAGGCGCTCGTTCGACAGCGTCCAGAGGTCACCGTCGATCACGAGGGTGCGCCGGATCTGCTTCTGCCAATCGACGCCTCCGTCGAGCCAGCACCACTCGATGCGATCGACGTCGTCGAGGTCGAGGCGATCGGAGAAGCTGGAGTCGTCCCCGATGTAGAACCAGTTGTCGATCTCGTCGACCGGGATGACCTCGCAGTAGTAGCCGGTTGCTCCGCCACGATCGTCGGGTCCGCAGAGTTGGATCCGGCTGTTCGGGTCCTCCTGGGTGATCCAGAACATCTCGCCGTCGGCCTCGGTCAGTTCCGACCCGTCGAAGATGTCGCAGTCGGTGATTCCTGGCTCGTCACGATCCTCCTCGACGTGGGTGATCCGACCCCGCTCGGTGATGCCGTCGGCGGTCACGTCGAGCACCACTGCTCCGGAGAACTGCGTCTCCCACTGGGTCAGCGGCAGGACGGCGGTGTTCGAGTCGGCCCACCAGAGGAACGCCCGGTGGTCGAACTCGGCGTCACTGTTCGAGTTCGGCAGCGTCCAGACGTCGAGCTCGATCGGGTCGCCCGGATCGGTGACGTCGAACAGTGACACCTTCGATCCGGTCTGAAACCCCTCGTCGGTGGCGTCTTGGCCGACGCCGAGCACGAGTGTGTCGCTGATCGGGTGCAGGTAGTTCGACACGCCGGGGATCTTCAGTTCGCCGAGCACCGACATGTCGTCGGGTGATGAGAGGTCGATCACGTAGAACGGGTCGGTCTGGCGGAACGTCACCACGTAGGCGACGTCGTCGACGTAGCGAACCGAGAAGATCTGCTCGCCCTTGCCGAGTCCGCCGACGACACCGACCTGTTCGAGGCGGTCGCCGGTCGCCTGCATCGAGACGATCTGGCTCTCGGACTGTTCGCTCGACCACGGCGTGCCCGTGGTGGTGGCGACGAAGAACGTGCCATCACGGTCGTTCATCGAGAACTGGTTCAGCAGGTGGCCGTCGACGGTGCCCGAGGCCTCGTACACGGCCGGCTCGTCGGCGGGCAGGAGGAAGCGGTGGATGCCGGTCTGGTAGGTCTCCTCCCAGATGCCCAGCTCCTGGTCGTCGAGCGTCGGCGGCATCCACTCGTTGGTGGCGATGTACATGCGGTCCTGTGACGAGTAGACGGTCTCACCGCGAGCCATCACCGAGGTGGTGGCGCTCGGCTCGTCGAGCCCGGTCCCGAGCGAGAGGGTCACGACCGACAGCATGTCGAATCCGGCGAACTCGGCCGGAGCGTGGATGCCCTCACAGTCGACGAGTCGGCCGCTGCTCGTGCCGTCGGCGCTGGTCAGCGTGTAACTCGGCACCCAGTCCTCGACGGTGGTCCGGCGGACCAGCTCCTGGTTGGCCTCGATGGCGGCCTCTTCGGCGTTGCGCGACGACGGGTACAGGAACCCGAGGTCCTGTGGGCTCGTCGTCACGGCGACACGCACGGTCTCGCCGATCGCCCGGGCGCTGATGTAGCGGCCTTCGAGGGTGAGCGTCTCGACGACACGAAGGTCGTCGGGGTTCGACAGATCGATCTCGACCACGACGGTGGTCGGGCCGTACCGCTCGGGGCCACCACCCGGGAACGGACCGTCGGGGAAGGGCTCGGTGGGGATCGGGTCGCTGGCGAACTGCGACTCGGCGTCGCCGTCGCTCGGCGCGACATCGGCCTCGAGGGGAGCCGGTGCATCGATGAAGCCCCCGTAGTACTCACTCCGGCCGATCACGAATGCGCGGTCGCCCGACACCAGGATCTCCTGGCCGGAGAAGTAGCCGCCTCGCTCGGTCTCGTCGGCCCGCAGCGAGATCGATCCGCGTGACGTTCCGTCGCCGGCGTCGACGCTCACGTAGTGAAGCCGTTCGCCGGCGAGGGCGAGGATGCGTTCGCCGTCGGTCTTGACGATGTCGGGCTCGTCGACTCCTTCGACCTGCACGTTCGTCGTCGAAAAGCTGCTGTCACCACCGCTTCCGGCTGCTGCGCCGTCGGCGCTCATCGGCTCGTTGACCGACGTGTCGGAGTCGTCCATGGCGTCGTCGTCCATGGCGTCGACCTGCAGCGCCGTCTCCTCCATCGCCGTGTCGTCCATCGCCATGTCGTCCATCTCCATGCCGTCCATCTCGAAGCGTCCGAAATATCCGGCGTCGTCGAAGCCGTACGCACCGACGCGCTCGGCGCCTTCGGTGTGGACGTAGTCGAGGAACGAGTCGCAGCGGTCGAATTGCTGGAGCGCGACCTTCGCCGACCGGATCGGGTCGTCACGCCGGATCGGAGTGTCGTCGTCCTGTCCGTCGCCGTTCGCGTCGTCGGTCGATGCGGGCTCGGCGTCGGGGCTGTCGGGGTCGGTGCTGCTGCACGCTGCCGCGAGCAGCGACGCAGCGACCAGTGTGGGGATGATCGTCGTCCGTTTCATGCTCTTCTGACGTCGGCAGGTCCCGTCCGGTTCCACAATTACGAAAGTTCAAGAACCTGTCAGCATCGAGCCGGTGAGTTCTGACCCGACGCGCGAGCCGCTGACACGACCGCCGACACGGTCACCGACCGCCGACCGCCGACATCGTGGAGCGAACCCGCCGTGGCCCTACCGTGCGGAGATGCCGCGCTTCCTCACCGCCGAGATCGAGACCGTCGATGCGTACAAGCTGTTGTCGGGTCTGGTCGTCCCGCGTCCGATCGGCTGGATCGGCACACGGTCATCCGCCGGGGTGAACAACCTGGCGCCCTATTCGTTCTTCAACGGTGTCGCCGCCTCGCCTCCGACGGTGATGTTCGCTCCGACCGGCCAGCCCGCTGCACGCAAGGACACGCTCGCCAACGTCCGAGAGACCGGGGTGTTCACGGTGAACATCGTCGACTTCTCACTCGTCGAGCAGATGAACTCGTCGGCAGGCTCGTACCCGGAGGACGTCGACGAGTTCGAGGTGGCGGGGCTGGCCGTGCGCGAAGCGCAGTCGATCGACGCTCCGATCGTCGACACCGCACCGGCGAGCTTCGAGTGTCGGCTGATGAAGATCGTCGAGATCGGCGAGGGGATGATGGCCAGCAGCGTCGTGTTCGGCGAGGTCGTCGCGTTCGACGTGTCCGACCGCATCATCGACGGCACCCACATCGACCAGGAGGCCCTCGACGCCGTCGGCCGCCACGTCGGTTCGTACTACTCCCGCGCCAACCAACTGTTCACCGTCGATCGCCCCGAGTGACGGTCAGGGTCAGACCCTCGGTGTGACTCGCCGGGTCGGGCCACGACCCGGTCGGCCGCGTCATCCGATCAGCGGCGGATCAATTGGTCGGCACTCGTGAACAGCTTGCGCGAGATGCCGAGGCTCATCACCGCGGTGGTGGTCGCAACGCTGCCGAGCACGAGATACATCACCGAGATCTGGACCCGCACCGCATCGACCGGGTCGGTTCCGGCGAGGATCAAGCCGACCATCGCACCGGGCAGTGCGATGATCCCGACGGCCTTCGTGGTCTCGATCTGAGGCACCAGTGCCGTGCGCAGCGACTCGCGCAGCACCGGTTGGAAGGCGTCGTTCGCCGACAGGCCGAGGGCGAGACGACCTTCGATCTCCTCGCGACGCTCTGTCGCTGCGTCGAACAGTCGCCGCGACACCAGCACCGTCGCCGACAGCGAGTTTCCGACGACGATCCCGGCGAGCGGCACGATGGTGCGCCCTTCGACCTCGTAGACCTGGAACCCGAACAGGACTCCCAGAGTGGCCACCGCCGACGCCGAATAGGCGAGCAGCGACAGTCCGAACACCGCGGGAACGTCCTGCGCCCGTCGCCACGTCGTGTACGCGGCGAACACGTGCATCACGACGAGCCAGATGAACGTGAAGATCAGCGGATCGTCGTCGTCGACGACCAGTTGCAGGGCGAAGCCGACGATCAGCAACTGCACGAGCGCACGCAGGGCCGACCAGATCAACTCGCGTTCGAGCTCGAGCCGGCGCCACAACGAGATGGCCACGGCGACGGCGATCAGGATGCTCGACGCCGCAAGGCCCAGCAGGCTGATGTCGGCGCGATTCACGGGGCGGCCCCGACCAGTTCGCGCACCTGCGCCGACGAGTGCTCGTCGAGCTCCGCGAGGTGGCCGAACGCTGCGACTTCACCGTCGACGAGCACCACCGCATGGTCGGCGAGGCGGCGCAACTGGACCGTGTCGTGGGTGATCCACACGATCGGTACGCCGGAGTCGGCCACCAGCCGACCGAGGTCTTCGACCGTGCGACGCGAAGCCGTGTCGAGCGCTGCAGTCGGCTCGTCAGCGAGCAGCACGGCCGGCTCGGTGAGCAGCGCTCGGGCGATACACATCCGTTGTGCTTCTCCGCCCGACAGCCGGTCGGCATCACGGTCGAGCAGGTCGGTGGGCATCCCGACGTGGTCGAGCACGTGGCGAGCGCGTTCGCGGGTCACCGCTGGATCGGCCACGGTAAAGTTGTCGAACACGGTGCCGGTGAAGATCGGAGCCTTCTGGAAGATCATCGCGACCTGACGACGGAGTGCGCGCGGATCGATCGAGGTGAGGTCACGCCCATTCCAGGTGATCGTCCCCGACAGCGGATCGTCGAGTCGGTTGAGAAGGCGCAGCAGGGTCGACTTGCCTGCTCCTGACGGGCCTGCGACTGCGAGGATGCCGGTGCACGGTACCGCCAGTGAGATGCCCTTCAGAATCGGTGCGCCGGCGGGGCCGGCCACCACATCGGTCAGCTCGAACGTCGCCGGCGCCGTCGTGGACGCAGTCACGCCCGAACGGTAGCGCCGCTGTCAGGCGGTGCGCACGGCCGCCCGGCAGTCGCCGCACAGGCCGTAGACGTCGATGATGTGGCTCGTCGCCGTGAAACCCGCAGCATCGGCCAGCGCGTCGAACGCTTCGTCGATGGTGTCTTCGAGCACCGCGGGCAGCGTGATGTCGGCAACCGATCCGCACTCGTCACAGATGAGGTGATGATGGTGCTCCGTCAGCGTCTCGGCGAGTTCGTAGTGCGCATGATCGGCGCCGTGCGTGAGGCGCCGCACGATCCCGGCCTCCTCCAGCAGCGAGAGGTTCCGGTACGCGGAACTCTGCGGCAGGTCGGCCGTGAGTTCGAGTAGCTCGGGCAGTGTGACGGGACGGTCGGCTGCGCGCAAGACACGCACCAGTGCCCGGCGGCCTGCGGTATAGCGCAAATCGTGCACTGTCAACAGGTCGGTGACCACCCGGTCGAACTCGGTCATCGCTGCCATCGACACCAGTATGGCCGGTCGCTCGGTTCCAGCGGTGCGTGGGCAGGCAGCTCGCGAGACGCGCGACGAACGCCCGCCGATCCTCACGGGTTCGGCGGGCGTGGCTCGTCGGTCTCGGGTCCAAGTCGGACCTCTCAGATCAGCTGAATTTGTCCTTGAGTGAGTCGACGCCTTCGTTGAGCTTGTCCTTGGCGTCGCTGATGCCGTCCTTGACCTTGCCGGCCGTCTCGTCGGCCTTGCCCTCGTCCTTGAGGTCCTGGTCGTCGGTCAGATCTCCAGCGGCCTGCTTGACGCGGCCACCGATCTTGTCTGCTTCTCCACTCATGCGGACTTCTCCTTCACTCGGCGGACCGACCGGACCAATTGTCCGATCGATGTACGAGGAGTACCCGACCACGTTCCCCCGAAACCGAGCGCTGGCCGTCGGTTGGCCGTGGGCCCGGTCAGGTGTCGCCGGCCCACCACAGCGTCTGCTGCGGGAACGGGATCGTGATGTCGGCCGCGGCGAGTTCGCGGTTCACGGCGAAGGCAACTTCGCTGCGGGTCGTCCAGAAATCGGCGATCGACGGCGTGTGCCAGAAGCGCACGACGAAGTCGACGCTCGAATCGCCGAACCCTTCGAGGAGGACCTCGGGTTCGGGGTGTTCGAGCACCTTCGGGCACGATTCGACTGCGACTCTCAGCACCCGCTGGGCACGCTCGAGGTCGGTCCCGTACGCGACGCCGATCGGCAGCGTCGTGCGCCGCCGACCCACCTGGGTGTAGTTGACGATGTCGGACTTGATGACCGTCGCCGACGGGATCAGGACGGTCTCGCCGTTGGGTTCGACGATCGTGACGAGACGGGAGTCGATCGACCGCACGGTCCCTTCGTGATCGTTGATCGACACCTGATCGCCGTAGGTGAACGGACGCTTCAGCTGCAACAGCACACCGGCGACGAAGTTCTCGAGAATGTCCTGCAGCGCGAAGGCGAGCGCGATGCCGGCGATACCCAGCGCACCGATGATCGGAGTGATCTGGACGCCGAGCGAGTCGAGGGCGTAGACCAACCCGACGACGATGACGACATAGCTGACGAAGCGGGAGATGAGCGTGGAAAGCGCCGGATCGAGGCGCCGACCGAGGAAACGCTGCAACACCCTCTTGACGACCTGGGCCGCGATGACGGCGACGGCGAAGATGACCGCTGCGGTGACCCAGTCGATCGGCTCGAGACCACCGTCGGGCGCCAAGGCCTGCAACGCGTCACTCGTCGAGTCCTCCTCCGCCCGCTGCCACCACACCGCCTCAGTCTCTCAGGTCGACGCCGGCTGATCGATGATGATGATCAGGTCCGGCTCTCGTGGTCGTCGGCGGGTCGACCGGTGAGGAAAGGCCGGCCGGTGCGGTCGGCGGCGAGACGCTCGAAACTCTTGGCCGACGCCAGCAAGTCCTGCGCCAGCGGGTAGAGCGAGCGCCCGAGATCGGTGATGTCGACCGCCTGAGGCGAACGCTCGAACAGGTCCCCGCCGATGTTGCGTTCGAGCTTCTTGATCTGCTGCGAGAGGCCCGACTGCCCGATGTGGAGTCGTTCGGCGGCACGGGTGAAGCTGCGCTCCTCGACCACCGAGACGAATGCCTGCACTTGGCGAATGTCCAACATCCAGCCTCCCTCCAGGTCGCTCGTGTGGGTCGAACGGGACGAACGTTCCCTCCCTCGACATCGTCAAACGTCGACGCCACCGCTACGCCACACCGCGCCACACGACACCGCGCACACGCCACGCCAGGCGACGCAGCAAGATACGACCAGCGACTCCGACGTCGCGCAGCAAAATTTTCCACGTTCACGAATCGTGATGATGCCGATGGGGTACCGGGCACTCGATGATCGACCTGTACCCGTTTCGCCTTCAGCATCTGAAGCCCGGCGTCGTCGCCCTGCACGGCGAACTCGACGCTCACTCTGCGCGTTTTGCAGCGCAAGATCTCACCGACGTCGTCGATGGCGGGGACGACCTCGAAGTACAGACCCACGGCGTGACTTTCATCGACTCGGCGGGGCTCGAACTGCTCGAGCAGGTCGTTGCCCACGTCGCAGCGACGGGCGGGGCGGTTCGGTTTCCGGCCGCCTCGGGCACCGTGCGCCGCATCGTCGGCCTCACCGGCTGCACCACCATCGACGTCTGCACGACTGATGCGTAGGTCGGAACAGTCCGGGTACACGTCTCTCCATGAGCTATGACATCCACATCGGAGACGACGTCGAATGGAACTGGGGCAACGGAACGGGGACCGGAAAGGTCACCGAGCGCTTCACCGAGAAGGTCACCCGCACCATCTCGGGCAACGAGGTCACCCGTGACGCCAGCGACGACGAACCCGCCTACCTGATCGAGCAGGACGACGGCGACGATGTCCTCAAATCGTGCACCGAACTCACGAAGAAATGATCGCTCCGCGGATCGTCGAGGTCTGACCCGACCGTGCCCGAAGGCGACACACTTCGTCGGGCCGCCGAGGTCCTCACTCCCGTTCTTGAAGGCCGAATCGTCACCGATCTCTGGTTCAAGAAGCTGCGCGGCTATCGGCCACGTGTGGGGGACCGGATCGTCAGCGTCGATGCCGTCGGAAAGTACCTGCTGATCGAGTTCGACCGGAAACTGGTGCTGCACACACATCTCGGGATGTCGGGTTCGTGGCGCACGTCGCCGCTCGACTCTCCGGTCCCGCGATCACCGAAGCTGCGAATCGTCATCGAGACCGACGCAGGTCGTGCGCTGTGCTTCGCTGCTCCCGACATCTCGACCCACGTCAGCGGATCCGGAACAGCACCGGCCGACCGAATCGGCCCCGACCTGAGCAATGACGACGTCGACCTCGTGGCCGTCGTCGAGCGCTGTCGTGATCGGGCGACCGAGGAGACCGTCATCGCCGAGGCGCTTCTCGACCAACGGGTCGCCGCAGGGATCGGAAACGTGTTCAAGAGCGAGTCGCTCTTCGTGGCTGGCCTTCATCCATTCTGGCGCGTCGCCGACCTGGACGACGACCAGTTGGCGAAGGTCTTCTCGATCGGACATCGTCAGCTCGTCGCAAATCGAGACACCCCATATCGTTCGACGACCGGACGCGGCAACGAAGGTCGGACCTTCGTCTACGGCCGCCACCGTTTCGCCTGCCGTCGCTGCGACAACTCGATCTCGTTCGACTCGGCTGGCTCGACCACGGCCCGCTCGACGTACTGGTGTCCGACGTGTCAACCGATGCCGGATTCACCTGCGTCGACGCCTGCGTGAAGCGACGATCAGCGCTGCGCTGCGGTCGCGCGTGGGTGCGACGTCACACCGAGGTGGCGGGCGGCGTCGACAGGGCGTCCGTGTCAGTGTCGCTCGATGGTGCGATCTTGTCGGACACGGCGTCGGTGCCGGTCTTGACGACACTCGACGCACGTTCTCCGGCAACGGTCGCGATGTCGGAGGCTCCGTCGGCGACGGCCTCGCCCACCTGGGTAGAAGTCACTTTCGACGCAGCCGACGAGGCGAGACTGCTCGCCTTGCGCCGCTGTTCGGCCGTCATACTCGTGACGGTGTAACCACTCACGACAGCACCTGCGAGGAATCCGATCCAAAATTTCATGGGGAGGGGGTGCCCCGCCGGCGCAGCGGCCAAACCGCATCGCGTCGGCGAACCGGGCGGCGATCGAGGCGGCGTCAACGCAGGCAGATCGCGTCGAATTCGTCGATCTCTGCGTCACTCCACCCCGACCGGTCGGCCGTCGTCGCGACATCTGCCATCATGTCGTCGAGTGGACCGGGGTCACCGACCAGGTTGCGCCGCCGCACCTCCGACGCCACCGTCGACAGTGTGAGGATGATCGAACCGAGCACGAGAGGGTCGTTGGACCCGTAGCGGCGAATCGGGTCGATGCTGCGACGGAGGAACTGTGCTCGGCTCGGCACCGGCGCCAACACCATCCGATCGTCCCGGTCGATCCTTCGATCGCCGTGCGGGTACTCCCACAGGACGGTGATGACGGCACCGAGATGCGAGACGACGTCGATCGCAGTGGACGGATCGTTGATGCCCGGCGACAACGCCCGCACGGCCACGTCGGTCAGTTGGAGCAGACCGAACTCGATGTCCTCCTGCAGCGTCCGTGAGTCGCCGACCCCCACTGCGGCGAGGAGTCGGAACTGTGTCTCTTCGTCCGGAGGCGGCGGATCGACCCATATCAACGGCATCTTCTCGTTGACGTAGGCCCCGAGCGGCACCGCGATCGTGGCAGACGACCCGGCCGGAAGCGCGTCCATCAGGGTCTCCAAGTCGATCTGTTGGATCCAGCCCGACGTCGGGGACTCGATCGCCACCGCGTCATCGCTGATCTCTTCGTGCTCACCCGTGCGGAAGTCGGAGACCGGTGCCACGGCTCGGCCCGTTGCATCGGCGTCGGCGTGCTGCTCTTCGTACTTGTCACCCTGTCGGCGGATGACCTCGATCGTGTCGGTCGAGATGCGGTCGGCGATCGAGCTCACCCGCAAGGTGTGCGTGATGTGGTCGACGGTCCTCACGACGGCGATGAGGGACGCCACGCCGAGCAGGAGCGTTGCGAGCACGGTGATGTGTGGCACCGTCTCTCCGCCGTCGTCACCGAACGATCGCGTCGATCGCACGGCGAGGAGGCTGAAGACCGTGGTTCCGAGCGTCAGGCCCACCGTGTTCTGGAGGAAGCGATCACTCAGCCACTCGCGCAGCGTGCGCGGCGAGAACTGCGTGGTGGCGAGCTGGACGGCGACGAGGATCATCGACAGCAACAAAGTGATCGACGTGATGAGACCGCCCGCCAGAGCGGTGAACACTGCCTGAGAACTATCGACCGTGGTCGTCAAGAAGTCGGGGATGTCGACGTCGGTGAGCGCTCGGTCGATGAGGAGAGAGACCTGCGACCCGATCGCCGCTGCGACGACGTAGAGGCCCGGGACGAACGACAGGCTGTGGCGCACTCGGTCGATGATCTGGCGGCTCCGGACGATGCCGAAAAGCGACCGCACTGTGTCGGACACGGCGCTCAACCCGGGGCGCCCGGGTCGACCACGCTGCCGCCGGGGGTGACATCGGCGTCGGCCAGCGCCGCTCGGAAGCTCGGCGTGGCCTGCAGCGCGATGATGTCGGCAGGCATCTCGATCCCGGCCTCTTCGAGACGACGCTTCACGTTGGTGATGGCCGAATCGCGGATGCGGCGCGAGTCGAGGCGGCGCGAGTCGGTCCAGAACAGAGCGGCGATGTCGACCGTCGACACGCCGAGCTGGTCGACGAACGCAACCGGCTCGGGGTCGCTCTGCACGCCGTCGATCGACGCCAACGCATCGGCGATGACCCGTGTCGCCTCGTCGGCGTCGTTCTCGTAGGCGATGCCGATCACGAACTCTTGGCGTCGCTGCGGATAGTGCGTGGCGACCACGATCACACTCTTGTACACATCGCGATTCGGGATGATGACGTGCTCGCCCCCGTACGCCTTGATCTGTGTCTCGCGAATCGTGATGCGCTCGACGGTGCCGGTCTGGCCCTGGACTTCGATCTGATCACCGGACTCGAACGGTTGGCGAAACAACAGCAGCATCCCGGCCAGCGTGTTCTCGAGGATGTCCTGGAACGCGAAGCCGACCGCCACCGAGAAGAACCCGAGGCCAGCGAGGAGGTCGACGGGCTTGACCGAGGGGAAGGTGACGGCGATCGCCAGCAGCACGATGACCGCCAAGAACACCCAGCCGGACAACTTGCTCATCACGCGGGCGAAGCTCGGCGTCTGCGACCGCGAGAACACCCGGTGAAGGACGTACCGAATCAGTCGCGACACGGCATAGCCGACCAGGACGATCACTGCCGCAGTCGCCACTCGAGGGACGGCGTCGGCCACGGTGTCGATGATCGAGTTCGTGGACTCGGCGATCTCGTCGCCAGGATCCGGGGCGCCGAGCGCGCCGGAGAGCGCGATGGACCTGGCAGAGAAGATGACGGAGAACACGGCGGCGGGATGCCCGTTCGACCGACCCGCAAACGCCACAGCGACACGTTGCCTTGTGTTCGGCGACACCTCGCTTCGTGTTCGGCGACACGTTTGGGCCGAGGAACGACGGGGACGCTGATCACATGAACACCACCGCCGACACCTTGAACGACCGCATCACCGATCGCCTCGATTCGATCGAGCGGGGGCTGCCCATGGTCCCCTCGAAGACCTTCGGACTCGCCCGAGCGACCGTGCGCCGGACCAACCAAGTCGTCTGCGCCGTCGCCGATCGCGTGGGTGACAGCCTCGGTTCGGTGTCGAACACGGCGAGCACCGCCGCCAAGACGACGGCTGGCCAAGGCCGCGCCGCAGCCGAACGCACCGTCGACACCGCTCGTCGGGGCGCAGCCGAGACCGTCGGCCAGGCCGAGGCCCAGGTCGATCGGACTCGAAGCGAAGTCCGAGATCAGGCGACTGGCCTCCTCGATGACGCACGGCGCACGGTCGACCCGAAAAAGGCGTCTGCGCTTGCATCACTCGCCGATCTGAGCAAGGCCGAGCTGTATGAGCGCGCACAGGAACGGAACATCGACGGACGCAGTTCGATGGACAAAGCGCAGCTGATTCGGGCATTGCGGTCCGCGTGACGCCAGGGTCGACGAACCGATACTGAGGATCAGACATCGTCTCCGATATAGATTCGGGGGCGATGTCTGCCGTGCCCGACCAAGCGCCCACCGGAAATGATCACATCGAGGTGACTCTGCCGCTCCGCGCCGAGTTCGCGTCGACGCTTCGTGTCGTGGTGGCATCGCTGGGTGCCGACGCTCATTTCTCGATCGACGAGATCGACGATCTCCGCCTCGCCGTGTCGGAGATCTTCAACATCTTCGCCGACACGTGCGACAAGCCGGGCGATCGCTGCTCGGCGTCGTTCGAGGTGTCATCCCATGCCGTGAAGGTGCGTCTGTCGAGTACCGATCTCGATGCACCGTTCGAACTCGACGCCCTCGCCACGACGATCCTCGGCTCGGTCGTGGACGAACACACGGTCGATGACAGTGGCGTCCTCGTCGTCAAGCGAGCGGCGGAGTCCGGCCGCTGAGAGCGGCCCGCTCCGAGTATTCGATGCTCGCTTCCCACGCAGCCCCATCGGACGACGCCTGCGGGGGTCCCATTGGCTGACGCACCCACCACGAACGTCGACCTCGAAGACCTCGAGCTGTTTCGGGAATTCGTCGTCACGAAGAAGCGCGCGACCCGTAACGCTCTGGTCGAACGCCACATGGGGCTCGCCGCTCACATCGCCAAGCGGTACTCGCGCGGTGGCAGAAGTGACGACGACATCCGCCAAGTGGCGATGATCGGTCTCGTCAAGTCGGTCGACCGGTTCGACCCGGAGTTCGGCGTGGCGTTCTCGTCGTACGCGGGTCGCACCATCGAAGGTGAGATCAAGCGCCACTTCCGTGACAAGTCGTGGACCGTCAAGGTCCCGCGCAGCGCAAAAGAGCTCCACCTGCTCGTGCGCAACGCCGGGCGCGAACTCGAACAGCGCGACGGGAAATCGCCGAGCGTCCAGGCCATCGCCGACCATCTACAGATCGACCGCGACGACGTCGTACGCGGCCTGGCAGCAACCGCTGCATCGAGTGTCGGCACGCTCGACGCCCCTGGTGGCCAGAGTTCGGGAACCGATCGCCAATCGGCACTCGCATCCGATGATCGCGCCTTTTTCGACGCCGAGAACGCACACGTCGTCACCGGGCTGCTCGAGACATTGCCTGATCGCGAGCGCGAGATCGTCGAGCTGAGGTTCTACGACGACAAGTCGCAGTCGGAGATCGCCGAGATCGTCGGTGTCTCGCAGATGCACGTCAGCCGGCTGCTGCGTCAATCCTTCGAGATGATGCGCGGAGCGCTCGTCGATCAGGACGCCGACGACGAATCCATCATCTGATTCCGCCCTCGCCCCTGGCGTGGCCGGTTCGACGTTTCACGGCCGTCGGCGTCGGGAAGGCGCAGATGCATGACGAACACTCCCGCCCACACCGTTCCCGGCATCGACGACGCGACGGCGCTCACGACGATCGAGTTGATGCAGGACCGCCTCGTGGCCCTGCTCGACCTCCAGCTCACTCTGAAGCACATCCACTGGAACGTCGTCGGCTCCAACTTCATCGCCGTCCACGAGATGCTCGACCCGCAGGTCGACTCGATTCGCGCCATGTCCGACATCGTCGCCGAGCGAATCGCGACGATGGGTGGCGCGCCACGGGGGACACCCGGCGCCATCACGTCGATCCGCTCGTGGAAGGACTACGAAATCGACCGGGGCTACGTGAAGGACCACCTCGCCGCCCTCGACTCCGTCTACACGGGGGTCATCGAGGATCATCGGCGTGCGACGAAGTCTGCCGGTGAGAGCGATCCCGTCACCGAAGACATGTTCATCGCTCAACTCGCCGAACTGGAGCTGTTCCAGTGGTTCGTGCGCGCACACCTGATGGACGCCGCGGGGACCATCACCACCGCCTGACGCTCCTCTCTCGAGCCGACATCGCACCGACGAGGTCCAGCCGGATCGATCCGGCTGGATCTCTCGCGTCCGGGCGGCACCAGCCAACATCTCGGTGCATCACGATGCGGGGCGATCCGGCCGATATCATCGCGTCGATGTCGGACACTTCGCCACGGTTCTCGATCACCACCAACGACAACGTCGTGACCGTCGAGGGTGAGATCGACGCCCACAGCGCTCCTGAGGTCGGTGAGGCCCTCACTCCTCTGCCGGGCAGCGGCGAGGTCCGACTGGATCTCGCAGCGGTCGAGTTCATCGACTCGAGCGGCCTGCGTGTGATCATCGACGCACACCAGCGCGCCGAGGCCGACGAACGCCGTTTCGTGATCGCCCAGCCGAGCAGGGCGGTCCAGCGCCTGATCGAGATCAGCGGTCTGAGCGACCACTTGAACCTCGCAACCGACTGAGGGTCCGACGTTTCGTGCTTCTGCGCGATGGGCAACTTCGGCATCATGGCAGTTCGAGGCGAAATCGAGGAGTTGAGTACGCAGTTCACTGTTGATGCGTGCACGTCGCAACTCTCGGGTATTCGACGCATCGTCACCGACACGCTCGGCCGAGCTGGTGTCGACATCGATGTCATCGACGACGTCGAACTCGCGGTGAGCGAGGCCGCGACGAACGTCATCCAACACACCGACAGCCCCACCGTCTCGATCGCCGTCGGCGAGTGCGAGGGTGGTTGGGCCTTCGACGTCGGTGCGGCTGAGTCGCTCCTCGACCTGAGCGCCTCGGCCGGGCCAATGCCGAACGGCGAGCGCATCAGCGGTCGCGGCCTGTACATCATTCGCGCACTGATGGATCGCGTCGACGTCATCGACGTGGGTGATGATCGAGTTCTGCGCTGCGTCAAGTTCGCCTCCTGACACCTCGTTTCGTTGGCACGACCGACGGGTACCGTACGGCTCATGAAGCTCATGAGCCGCAAGACCGCCCGCCAGCCGCTCGCGTTGGTCAACGACGGCTTGGAGGCTCTCCCGCTCTCGGCTCCCGACATCGATGTCAGTGGCCTTGCCTCGACCGTCACCGACACGGTCAACGACCTGGCGACGACAATCGCTTCGGGAGGGACGAGAACGGCGGTTCGCTCAGCTCGCACCCTGTACCGACGTCGCCGCGCCGTCGGGTACGGAGCCCTCGCCGTGATGCTCGTCGTCCTGGGCGCCGTGGCCGCCAAGAAGCTGGCGTCGAGCGACGAGCCCACCACCGCCAACCGCTGACCTGGTCACCCGATGTCTGGCACCCCGTCGCCGGGTGATCGGGTCAGTCGGGTCGTCAGTCGGATCATCAAGCGTCGAGAGCGGCGACGAGTTCGGCGTTGCGGAGGTCGATCAACTGCTCGAGGTGACGCCGGAGCAGGACGCGCTCCACGACTCGGCCGATGGGCCCCACCGGGGCTTGGAATTCGATGACGTCGACCAGTTCGGTCGTCTGGTCGTCGATCGCCGTGAAACGGTGTTCGTGATGGAACTTCTTGAACGGTCCACGGTGCTGCTCGTCGACGAACATGTGCGGGCGGTCGTACTCGGTGATCTTCGAGGTCATCGTCCACATGATCCCGAAGTGACGTGCTCTCCACGTGACGATGTCACCGAGTGCCATCTTCCCCGCTCGAACGCCACCGATCGCCGACTCGCCCGACTCCTTCATCGAGTCCTGATGGAAATCGACGTCGAGCGACAGGTCGAAGACGCGCTCGATGGGTGCGGGGCACACGGTTCGGCGCTCGAAGTTCACGGTCATGTCGTCAGTCTCTCTCTGTGTCGGAGGCGGAGTGGTCGTCTCGTGTCGCGTCGCACCCATCGGCATCGACGAGGCGCTCCGATCGCACCGTCAAATGCTGTCGGTTTCGCGCACCGCTCGCGTTGTGGGCGCGAACACACATGTCCAGCCACATCGCCGTCTGGACCTCCCACGCGACACCCAGGCGGACATGCAGGATCTCGAACACTCGGTCGCCTGGACGCGCCCACGACGTGACGCGGAACGTGTACCCCCCGGTCGTGTCGTCGCCGTCCATCAGCGGGGTCGTGTCGAACACGACGTGGCCGGCTTCGATGTGGCCGTCGAGCGTCAGCAGATGGATGGCCGGTGAGATGCGCACGACGCGGACACGAGAGGTCCACGGGCCCGGGATGTCGACGAGCACGTCGTCGCCGATCCGCAGGTCGACCGCCGGTTCGCCGTCTGCGACGAAGCCGGCGACGAGCGCCGAGCAGAAGTCGTTCGGCCGAGCAGCGATTCGAGCCAACAGTTCGTCAGCGTCGAGTTCGGGCTCGATCAGGTCGATCGCGTAGGTCCGCATCACCAGGTCACCGACACCCTCGTCGGGAGGCTGGACATCCGGGTCGACGGAATCGATGGACGGAGCCGGGCGGCTGAACGACTGCACGTCGTCCGTCGAACGCTCGATGTGGAGTAGACGCATCAGGTGGCGCGCCAGGAACACAGGAGCGGTGACGACGCGTTTCCACCCGACGCGACCCCGATCGGAGACGCTGCGCTCCAACGCAGCCTCGGCGTCGCTCAGGTCGGCGTCGGGCGTCTGGGGTCGGGGCACCGTTCGAGGTTGCCCTCTTCGAGACACCTGAAACCGTGTCGGTGCGTGCCGCGGCACGCACCGACCGGCCTCACCAGACTCGCAGTGCCCGACGCCGGCGACTCGCCAGCATGATCATGGCTCCCGCCGCGACCAGCATCAGTGCCATGCGCAACGTCCAGAAGGTGCTGTCAGAACCCGTTTCCGGCAACAGAGCAGGGATGATGCCGGCGTCGACGTCGAGGATGTCCTCGCCGAGGCCCAGCATGATGACACCCGATCGACCGGTCGACGTGTTGGCGTCGGAGTCGGTCGAGTCGTTGCCGACGTTGGCCACCGTGAAGACACGCCCGTTCGGTGCGACGAACTCGACGATGTACTTGCCGGGCGGCAACTCGTCGAAGAGGTACATGCCGTCTTCGTCGGTGGTCATGGTGTCGATGACGTTGTTGTCCTCGTCGAGCAGACGCACCGTCACGCCCGACACCGGCTGGTCGTCACCGTCGAATTGGCCGTTGCTGTCGAAGTCCTCGAAGACGAACGAACCGATCGAGCCGTTCGTGATGACTCCGAAGTCGACGGTCGGGTTGGCCGTTCCGTCATCGGCGGGCTCGTCGCCGGCGCTCAGTGTGATCGTCCCCGACGTGATCGCGTCGCCGGCCTGGGTGCCGTTGTCGTCGTTGTCGACATCGTCGTCGGGGTCCGGAGCGGTGGCCCCGTTTCCGGTCGACGACACGAAGCCGGCGAGTGGGGAGCCCGGGTCGAAGTTCGACGGCGGCAAGGTGAGCACGTAGTCGCCTTCCTCGAGACCGTCGAAGAGGTACATGCCGTCGGCATCGGTCGTGGTGGTCGCGATGACCGAGCCCGACGAGTCGAGCAGTTCGACGGTGACGCCCGCCGGTGCGGTGTCTTCGCCGGCGTCCAGCGTTGCGCTGTTGTCGTCGTCGAACCACACCGTGTCACCGAGGCTCAGCGTGTAGAAGCCGAAGTCGACGGTCAGGTTGGAGTTGTCGTCGTCGGTGCCCGCAGTGGGTGCCTCGTCGGACGTCGGCTCGCTGTCGAGCGTCAACGTGATCGTGCCCGACTTGACCGAGCCGTCGGTCTGGCGGATCCCGTCGCTGTTGGAGTCGACTCCGTCGTCGGGATCATCCGACGCTGCGTCCCCGGTCGACGGGAAGAAGCCGACCAGCGGCGCCGTCCCGGCGAAGTTCGAGGCCGGGATCTGCACCATGTACGACCCCTCGTTCAGGTTGGTGAAGAGGTACATGCCGGTCGCGGAGGTCGTCGTGGTGGCCAGCACCGTGCCCGACGTGTCGACGAGCTCGACGGTCACTCCCGGCACGGGATCTTCACCCGCATCGAAATCGCCGTCGTTGTTCGTGTCGATCCAGACGAAGTTGCCCAGCTCCAGCGTGGCCTTGTCGGCAAAACCGAAGTCGACGGTCAGGTTGGAGCGACCATCTGGGAACGTACCGTCTTCGTCACTGGCGCCGGTGAGTCCGTTCGTCTCTCCGGTCGGCTCGTCGCTGGACGAGCCCTCTCCGAGCGTCACCACACCGGAGGTGAAGCTGCCGCCCGACGGGACGCCGTTGTTGTCGTTGTCGACTCCGACACCCGCAGGACCGTCGGCGTCGGCGTTCGGCGTGCCCGAACTGGCCAGGCCGGCGAGTGCCGTCTGTCCGGACGGGATCCGCACGGAGTAGTCGCCGGCTGCGAGGCCGTCGAAGAGGTATTCGCCATCCGCGTCGGTCGTCGTCGTGGCGGCGACTGCGCCGGCAGCGTCGAGCAGCTCGACGCTCACGCCGGCGATCGGCGATTCGCCTGCATCGGCGACACCGTCGTCGTCGGCATCGAGCCACACGAGGCTGCCGAGGCGGTACTCGAAGGTCGGCGCCGTGTACCCGGCGTCGAAGCTGTGGTCGTTGGTGCCGGCGGACGGCGTCGTGATCTCGATCTTGCCGCCGACGACATCGCTGTCGGCTGCATCGTTCGCACCGGCATCGGCCGTGGCCTCGGTGAGGTCGCCGACCGCGACGCCCGCCGGCAGGTCACCGGTGTTGGTCATCGTGAGCACGTCGAACATCAGGGAGTAGGCCGTGTCGGGAAGGAGCCCGTCGGCGGTGGCGAAGGTGTAGCTGCCGTCAGCAGCAGTGACGGTCGTGGCGATGGTGGCGCCGCCGCTGTCGAGGAGCATGACGGTCACGCCGGCCAGCGGCGTCTCGCCGCCGTCCTGGATGCCGTTGCCGTTGCCGTCGAGCCACACGTAGTCGCCGATCTCGATCGGCAGGGTGCAGCCTTCGATGTCACCGATGCCCGTGGCCTTGCCGGCGAAGCCGGCGCTGGCAGGACCCTGGAAGAGTTCTCGCTCGAGTTGCTGAGTGCCGGAGGTGGTGTCGTACCACTGCAGGCCTCCCGACTCGAAGTTGATCGGGTTCATGCTGCCGGCCACGACGCGGCTGCCGAATGGATCGACGAAGAGCCCGCCCTGAGCGGTTTCGCCGTGCCCCTGTGTGGAGTCGCTGGGGTTGACGATGAGGTCGTCGCCGTACCACTCGGCGAGACCGCCGACTCCGCTGTGGTTGTTGATGTCGGTGAAGTCGCCGCCGGTCGTGTCGGCGAAGTTCGCCGAAGCGTCACAGGCTGCGTTCCCCGCTCCTTCGATCGCCCAGACGGGTGCGTTGGCATCGCCCGACGTGTTGCAGGCGTGGATGATGTCACCGTTCGACACGACGTAGATCAGGTCGGTCGAGGTTTCGGTGGGGTCGTACCGGTAGTTGTTCTGGCCGTTCTGGAGCGACCAGCGATCGAGGATGCCGATGACCATCGAGCCGTCCACCGTGATGTCGATGTCGCTCAGCAGCGCCTGCGGGTTGGCCACGCCGGTGTCGGTCCACGCTTCGTAGACGTCGCCGCCGGCGCATCCGCCGAAGTTGCTGTCGCACAGTTTCGTGTAGCCGAGCGGAATGGTGAGTTCGGCGGCGCCGACGGTGCCGGCGGCGAGGTCGACCGGCAGGACGAACGCCTGCAGGTCGGCGGGGAGGTTCGATGAGCCCTCACCGGTGCACGTGACACCGACGTAGGCCGTGTCGGAGTCGATCGTCGTGATCGCCCACACCTGGTATGCGTCGGCGTCACCGGCACAGCCGGGGTTCGCGATCGCTGTCGACGACACGAAGGTCGGTGCGCCTCCGGTCGCGGCGGCGCTCACGTCGTAGACATCGACGCTCTTGTTGCTCAGGTTCGACACGACGAGGCGACGGCCGTCGGGCGTGGTGTCGATGTCGCCGATGCCGATCCGAGCGACGTTCTCGAAGCCGAGTGTGTCGTAGGAGGCATCGAACGGCTCGAGGCCTTCGAGGCCTCGGTTGATGTCGGCGCCGTAGCTCGGTGCTCCGGCGATGTTGCCGAGCGAGGCGGAGTTCCACGTGCCAGAGGGGTAGCTCACCCAGTAGACGCCGTCGACGCCCTCGGCGCCGATGTCGGCGTGGCGACGGATGACCGCAGAGGTGAACAGTGTCGACGTCCACTCGTCGTATGCGACGCCCCACACGGCACCGAGTTCGGAGGAAGCCGACGTGCTGTCGTTCTGGTCGCCCTTGAGACCGACCTTCTCGATGTCACCGGTGTTGTCGAAGTTGAGGCCGACGAGGGCGTCCTGCGCGCCGCCGCCATCACGATCGCCGTTGACGAAGCAGGTGGCCCAGATCTTGCCGGCGGCCGAGTTCGGGTTGCCACCAAAACCTTCGCCCTCGGTCGGGCACGACGACGGCGGGGTCACGCCGAACGAGGCGGTGCCGCCGGCGCTGACGAACTGAGTGTCGGTCGCGCTGTCGGGGCCCCGAACCGTTGCGGAGAAGCCGCTCGCCTCGTCGGTTGCGCTCAGCCCGAAGTCCAGGCGGAACTCGGTGCCGGAGAGGCTCGAAACATCACAGCTGTAGGAAGCGCCGGTGACGGTGCACGAGACAGTGCCTCCCGCCGGGTCGGTCGCATCGACGGTGACTCCGTCCGCCGGATACAACGCGTCGCCGGGCGCGAGGCTCTCGCCGCTGTCGGAGACACCGTCGCGATCGAAGTCGACGAAGAAGTCTCCCGTGACGGGGGCGCCCGCAGCACTCACCGTGGAAATTGCGCCACCGGCGACCGGGAGGACGGCAACAGCGAGCGCCGATGCCAGCAGGGATCGAACGACGAGGCGGGGTGCGGTGCCACGCCTGGGAGTGAGTTGCACGCGCGTCGTTCGTGCACCTGAAGTGTTTGTCATGTCGCTGAGGGTAAGCAGGCGACTGTCAAAGGTCAAGCCTTTCTCAAGATTCCGGAGAGTAGCGAGGTCCTGCTTCTCACGGAGATGGCGTGTCGACAGGGGCAGAGCCCTGTCGACACGCCGCTTCGGAGACGATCACATCTCGTTCATCGGATCACGAAGTCGTCGTCCCCCCGTCGTCGGATCCCGAATGCGAGCAGGAGCCCGACGATCAGGGTTCCGAAGCCGACGGTCAGGATCCGCAGCGTGGCATCCGAGCCGGTCGCCGGGAGCGGCGGAGACGAAAGTCCGAAGTCCGCGTTCCGTACGGTGTCCCCGCCACGGACGGTGACGGTGTACCGACCATTGTCCGTCGCATCGGGGTCACTTGCCCGGGTGGTCCCGTCAGGGAACGTGGTCGGATCGATGACGACGGTGTACGTGCCCGGCTCGAGATTCTCGAACAGGTACGTGCCGTCGGCTCCCGTCGTGGTGGTTGCCACGACCTCGCCGCCGGAGTCGAGGAGCCGAACCGTGACGCCCGAGGCGCCGACCTCACCGCCGTCGAACACCCCGTCGGTATCGATGTCGATCCACACCAGGTCGCCGATCGAGATCGGCTCGGTGAACGGGAAGTCCGCCGATTCGGGTGTGGCGGTGCCGTCGGTGCCGATGGTGAACTCGACGATCGTCGGCGCGGTCGGGGTGAATCCGCCGGGCTCGTCGCTCGGCAGCACCTCGACGGTGTAATCACCCGGCGGGAGACCGCCGACGTCGAACGAGCCGTCGAGCTCGGTGACCGTGGTGATCACGATCGGGCCGTCCGGGCCGTCGAGCGTGACGGTCACGGTCACGCCGCCGATCCCGTCCGGGATCCCGCCGCCGCCGACATCGATCACGGTGCCGGTGATGCCGCCGGGGCCGGCGACACCGAAGTCCTGGTCGAGATCGTTCTCGCCGTCGATGAGGATGACGACCGAGACGGCGGGGTCGCCACCGTCGGCGTCGACCACCGGAACGAGTCCCGGCAGGAGAGAGTCGGTGTCGATCTCCACCTGGGTGGTGTCAGCGGGCAGACCGCCGACCTGATAGTTGCCGTCCGAATCCGTGACGGTGACGACGACGAGGTCGTCAGAGGTACCGATGATTCCGTCGACGCCGGCAGAGGTGACCGTGACGACCACTCCTTCGACTCCGGGTTCGCCGGGGCCGTGCTCACCGTCGTCGTCGGTCTCGAGGAACGACATGTCGCCGAGGCCGGCGGTTCCCACGTATCCGAAGTCCTGATCGAGGTTCGATTCGCCGGCTCCGAGAGTGACAGCCGACGAGGAGTCGGCTCCACCGTCGGGGTCGGCGGTCGGGACCACACCGGCGGGGAGGCCGGAGATCTCGACGGTGAACTCTCCACTGGGGAGGTCCTCGAAGAGGTACGAGCCATCGTCGGCGACCGTGGTCACGTAGACGACATCGTCGGTTCCTGCGATTCCGTCGGGACCGAGCCACGTGAGCGTGACCGTGGCACCTTCGAAGCCGGGTTCGTCGGCGTCACGGATTCCGTCGCCGTTCTGGTCGTACCAGACATCGTCACCGATCGAGCCGGTGCCGATGTAGGCGAAGTCCTGGTCCAGGTTCGTCTCGCCGTCGGCGAGCGTCACCGTGCTGGTGCCGTCGGATTCGCCCGGAGCATCGTCGGCATCATCGGACGGCGTGAGGCCGGCAGTGATGTCGTCGGTGTCGGGAGTGACGCTGTAGCTGCCGATCGGCAGACCCGTGACGAGGTAGAGACCGTTGGAGTCCGTCGGGTCGACCGGGATGACGACGTCATCTCCGCCGCCGGCGACACCGTCGGGACCGAACCAGGTGACGACCACGTCGACACCGTCGAGGCGGGGGTCGGTGGCTGCACCATCGTCGACTCCGTCGTTGTCGGCGTCGACGAAGAGCGTGTCTCCGAGTGCAGCCGTTCCCTGGTAGCCGAAGTCCTGTGCGTCGTTCGACACTCCGCCGGTGATGGTCACCGTCGAGGTGTCGTCACCCACGCTGGGGCCTGCCACATCGGGATCTCCGGTGTTGTTCGCTGCGTCGACGATTCCACCGACGACGGTCACGGTGTACGTGGCGTCGGGCAGGTTGTCGAAGCTGTAGGTCCCGTCGGGGCCCGTCACCGTGGTGAAGGTGCCGAGCGGTCCGGTGAGCGTGACCGTCTGTCCGGGCACGCCCGGCTCGTTCGGTCCTTGCACGCCGTCGCCGTCGAGATCGATGTAGATGGTGTCGCCGATGCTGGCGACGCCGGCGTAACCGAAGTCGGCGGTGTCGTGATCTTCACCGATGGACAGATCCACCGGAGTCGAGCCATCGTTGTCGCCGTCTTCGTCGTCGGTGTTGGTCACGGCGACCGGGAGGCCGCCGGTGGGGCTGCCGTCGACGTCGACCTGGAACTCGCCAGCCGGGAGGCCGGTGAACTCGTAGAAGCCGTCGGGGCCGGTCGTGGTGGTGAAGGTGACGTCGTCGGCGTCGCCGAAGATGCCGTTCTCGCCTTCCCAGGTCAGCGTGACGCCGACACCGGGAATTCCGGGCTCGTCGCCGTTTCCGCCGACATCCTGCGTGCCGTCACGGTCACGATCGAGGTAGATCGTGTCGCCGATGCGGGCGTCGCCCTGGTAGCCGAAGTCGACATCGGTGATGTCTTGGTCGGTTCCGAGTGCGATGCCGGTGGTTGCTCCGTCGGGCGTGACGGTGGTTCCGTCACGATCGAACGAGGGGTTGAGGCCGGCGGGCAGGGTGGTCTCGTCGACCGCCACGTCGTAGGTACCTGCGGGCAGGCCCTCGAAGAGGTAGTTGCCGAGCGGGCCGGTGGTGGTCGTGACGTCGACGTCGTCGGCGTTGCCGATGATGCCGTCGGGTCCGGCCCAGGTGAGGGTGACGTCGACGCCTTCGAGGCCGACTTCTTCACCGTTGATGGTGCCGTCTCCGTCGAGGTCGAGCCAGACGGTGTCGCCGATCGAGGAGTTGCCGGCGATGCCGAAGTCCTGGAGGACGTCGATCCCGCTGTGAGCAGTGAGCGACGTGGCTCCGTCGGGTGCGACGGTGCCGGAATCGGCATCGTAGGTGTTGGTGAATCCGGCGGGCACTCCGGCGCCGATGGCGATGGAGTAGTTGCCCTCGGGCAGTTCGCTGACGAACCAGTCACCGTCACCGCTGGTGACGGTGGTGAAGGTCTCGTCATCGGTGCCGCCAGGGACGCCGTCGTCACCGAAGAACACCACGGTCAAGGTCACGCCGTTCACGCCGGGCTCGTCCGGGTCCTGGACGCCGTCACGGTCGAAGTCCCACCAGACACGGTCGCCGAGGCCGGCGTCCACGTCGTAGCCGAAGTCCTGGTCATCGTTGTCTTCGCCGTCGGCGAGGGTGACGCTCGAGGTGCCGTCGCCGACATCAGGGGCGGCGCCGGTCAGGTCGGGGTCGTCGGAGTTGACGGCGCCCGAGGGCAGTCCGTCGGTCACTTCGACGGTGTAGTCACCCGCCGGCAGACCGGTGAAGTCGTATCCACCGTCGGCATCGGCGATCTGCACGATCGTGATGTCATCGGCGTTTCCGAGAACTCCGTCGGTTCCGGCGAAGGTCAGCGTCAGTTCGACGCCGGCGATACCGGGCTCGTCGGCGATGGGGTCTTGGGTCCCGTCGCCGTCACGGTCGAAGTAGACGATGTCGCCGATCGATCCGGTTCCGGCGTAGCCGAAGTCCTGGTTTCGGTCGGTCGTGCCGCCGGCGAGGGCGATCACGCTGGAGTCGTTCGGTGTGACGGTGGTGCCGTCGGCATCGAAGGTGTTGTCCATGCCGGCGGGAAGTCCGCCGACCACGTCGACCTGGTAGGTGCCGTCGGGCAGACCGTCGACGAAGTACTCGCCGTCGACGCCCGTGGCAACGGTGGTGATGACGATGTTGTCGGCCGTGGTCGACAGGTCGTCGTCGATGCCGCCCGAGGTCACGCGGACCTCGACGCCTTCGAGGCGGGGCTCGAGGGTGTCGGCGTCGATGACGCCGTCCCGGTTCGTGTCCCACCAGACGAGATCGCCGACGGCGTTGTCGCCGACGTATCCGAAGTCCTGGTCGAGGTCGTCGACGCCACCGGTGATGGTGAGGTCGGACTGGTTGGCCGTGGCGCCGTCTGGGTCTCCGCTGTTGGTGGCGTCGGTGGTGATGCCACCGACCACGGTCACCCGGTAGTCGCCGTCCGGCAGGTTCTCGAACAGGTATTCTCCGTTCGAGTCGGTGGTCGTGGTGAGGACGATGTCGTCGGCGTTGCCGACGATGCCGTCGTCACCGGCGAAGTTCAACGTGACGGTCTGGCCGGGCACACCGGGTTCGCCGGCGTCCTGGTTACCGTCGCCGTCGAGGTCGAGATACACGGTGTCGCCGATGTTCGCATCGCCCACGTAGCCGAAGTCGGC